>Ga0209464_10000156_pt1 | contig 23286 bp, 22 predicted proteins | sample DOMMetBare1Fresh_2_FD_187473 | JGI IMG/M metagenome (GOLD analysis project Ga0209464, IMG submission 187473) | Wetland sediment microbial communities from St. Louis River estuary, USA, under dissolved organic matter induced mercury methylation -... | ecosystem: Environmental > Aquatic >...
AAACCGCTTAACGTAGGTGAAAAAATCGGTGACCTGATTGCCAGTATGGCGACCATCGACCTGATTATCCCTGATATTGACCGTTAATCGGAATCGTAACTAATCAGTAAAATATTCGATAAAAAAATGATTAAACTATCTGATATAATAGAATGGGTACACAGCCTGTTGGCGAGCTTCCTGTCACCTGGATTGACCTGGTTTGTAGGGCTTGTTGTGGTTGCTGTAGCCGTATTGGTCGGCGTTCTGGTCATCGTGATCACTCAGGTGTACATGGAACGTAAAGTGGCCGGATTTATGCAGTTGCGTCTTGGACCTCACCGCGTGGGTCCCTGGGGTAGTATGCAGGTGTTTGCCGACGTGATTAAGCTTTTGCTGAAAGAGGCATTTACTCCGACACGTGCAGACGGACTTCTGTTTTGCATTGCTCCTTACCTCGTGCTGACTGTTGCATTGATGGCACTGGCTCCCGTTTCGTTCGCTCCCGGCGTAATGATGTGGGATTCTAACATCGGTCTGCTTTACACGACCGCCGTTTCGTCTTTGGGCGTAATTGGTATCCTGATGGCAGGTTGGGCAAGTAATAACAAATACTCGTTGCTGGGTGCCATGCGTAGTGGTGCGCAAATCGTGAGTTATGAATTGTCGGCTGCTTTGGCACTGCTTTCTGTGGTGTTGATGACCGGTTCGATGAACTTCAACGAGATCGTAACTTCTCAGGCTGACGGCTGGTGGATTTTTAAAGGTCATTTGCCTGTAATCTTTGCTTTTGTGGTTTACACGATTGCAGGAACTGCAGAGTTGAACCGTGCTCCATTTGACCTGGCGGAGGCAGAACAAGAGTTGACTGCCGGTTACCACACCGAGTATTCGGGTATGCAGTTTGGTATGTTTTACCTGACTGAGTACATCAACATGATCGTGGTGTCAATCATCGCATCGTCAGTATTCCTGGGTGGATGGCAGCCTTTCCATATTTATGGATTTACCGCTTTCAACCATATAATGGATTACATTCCGGGTATCGTATGGTTGCTGGGTAAGGTTTACTTTATGATCTTCCTGATCATGTGGTTCCGTTGGACATTCCCTCGTCTGCGTATTGACCAACTGCTGAAACTGGAGTGGAAATACCTGCTTCCGTTGAGTATCATTAACCTGGTAATTGCTGCCCTGTTTGAAGTAATGGGATGGCACTTTTAAATGAGGGATTGAGGGGTTGAGGGATTGAGGGACAGGTTACCTGTTATTATTTTAATTTCTTTCATTGCCTTCATTACTTTAATTGAATTCGACCTTCATTTGAAATAGACTTTGCAGATTAAATCTCCTGCTTCATAAAGAGCAGGGTAGTAAAATTAACTATGAAATCAATCATTAAATATTTTCGTGAATTATTCCTGGCTTTCTATTCCCTGGCGCAGGGGATGAAGCTGACGCTCTATTACTTCACGCATGTGCGTAAAGTAAATATTACGGAGCAATATCCGGAGAACCGCGAGACAACGATTCGTATTCCGGAACGTTTCTACGGAGAACTGGTGATGCCGCACGATGAAAACAATGAGCACAACTGTACTGCGTGTACACTGTGTGAACTGGCTTGTCCGAATGGCACGATCACCATCGAAACTGCTACCGAGGTAACAGAAGATGGTAAAAAGAAAAAATACCTCGACAAATACCACTACAACCTGGGTACCTGTACCTTCTGCGGTCAGTGTGTGGATGCTTGTCCATCAGATGCGATCAGCATGAATAAACAATTTGAGCTTAGCGAATACGATAAGAGCAAATTGTTGCTGGTATTGAATAAACCGGGTTCTAAACTTAAAGCAAAGGAGAAAAAGTCATGAATATAGAAACAGTTGTTTTTTATCTTCTGTCGGGTATGATTCTTACTTTCGGTGTAATGACCGTAACAACCCGTCACATTTTCCGTGCAGCGATCTACCTGTTGTTTGCCCTGATCGGCATTGCGGGTATTTACCTGATGATGGAAATGAACTTCATGGCTGCTTTGCAGGTAGTGATTTATGTGGGTGGTATCGTGGTGCTGATTATTTTCTCGATCTTCCTGACGCATCAGGTAGGAGAGAAGGTCTCTTTACCGAAACCCCGACAGGTGATACAATCTGCCCTGGTCGCATTTGCCGGATTGGCTCTGGTATTGGCTGTTCTTATTCCTATGGGATTTGAAAAGTCAGGTGCCGAATGCGATTCATCGGTTAAGAATATCGGTATGCAGTTGCTCGATTACAAGAATTTCGGTTACGTATTGCCTTTTGAGGTCATCAGTGTATTTCTGTTGGCTGCATTGATCGGTAGTATCGTGATTGCAATCAAAAGCAACAATTCCGAAGAGAATAATTAATCAATACTTAGAATCAAAATCTACTTAAACAGATATTATGGAACAAGTACCTTTAGTGCACATATTGATTCTCAGTTCGATCTTATTCTTTCTGGGAGTTTACGGCTTCTTTGCACGCCGCAATATGCTGATGATGCTTATGTCAACCGAGTTGATCCTGAATAGCGTGAACATCAACTTCATTGCGTTCAATAAATATCTTTTCCCGCACCAGCTGGAAGGTATGTTCTTCTCGATGTTCATCATCACTGTTGCTGCCGGAGAAGTCTCACTGGCAATTGCGATCATTATTAATCTATATCGCCGATTCAAGACGGTTGATGTGGAAGATACCACCACGATGAAATACTAATGGATATGAATTACGAAATTCCTATGTTACTGATTCTGTTCCTGCCGATCATAAGCTTTGTGTTTTTGTCGCTGGCCGGAAGAAGAATCTCGCCTTCAGTCGCAGGACTGACAGGTATCACCGTTTTATCGGTTGTCACCGTACTTTCTTTCTTTGTTGCCTATAACTATTTCTTTGTAAATGGAGAAGTAAACGGCGTTTATCAGAAGATTGCGGTTTTCAATGAAGTATGGCTGAAGTTTTCCGATGTGCTGAGCATCAATCTGGGTGTTATGCTTGACCCCATTTCGGTGATGATGCTTATCGTGATCAGCTTCATTTCTTGTATGGTACATTTGTACAGCTGGAACTATATGCACGGTGAAGACCGTTTCCAGATGTACTACGCTTACCTTTCACTCTTTACCTTCTCCATGTTGGGATTGGTAGTGGCGGTTAATATTTTCCAGATGTATATCTTCTGGGAGTTGGTAGGGGTTTCTTCCTTCCTGTTGATCGGATTCTACTACACCAAACCGTCGGCTATTGCAGCTGCGAAAAAAGCGTTTATCGTAACCCGTTTCGCCGACCTGGGCTTCCTGTTGGGAATCCTGTTGGTGAGCCAGAACGCCGGTACGCTTGATTTCGCTACAATGATCGAGCGTCTTGCAAACCCTCATTCACCATTCGCTCAATCGATGTTGGCCGGTTCATTCCTCGGAATGTCAACTTTGTCATGGGGTTTGATCCTGATCTTTATCGGTGGTGCCGGTAAATCGGCTATGTTCCCGCTTCACATCTGGTTGCCCGATGCGATGGAAGGTCCTACTCCGGTTTCTGCATTGATCCACGCTGCAACGATGGTTGTTGCCGGGGTATTCCTGGTGGCACGTTTGTTCCCGATCTTCGCTGTTTCAGCTCCTGATGCTTTGCATATTGTGGGTTATGTAGGTGCTATCACAGCTCTGTTTGCTGCAATTATTGCATGTACACAGACCGACATCAAACGTGTACTCGCTTACTCCACCGTTTCTCAGATTGCCTTTATGATGTTTTCATTGGGTGTTTCAGGATGGGGCGAAGAGGCTAGCGAAGGTTTTACCGGATCGCTTTTCCACCTGTTTACTCACGCATTCTTCAAAGCAATGCTCTTCATGGGTGCCGGTGCTGTAATCCATGCTGTGCACAGTAATGAAATGGAAGACATGGGTGGTCTTCGTAAGAAATTACCTATCACTCACCTCTCATTCCTGATTGCGTGTCTGGCGATTGCCGGTGTTCCGGGATTTGCAGGTTTCTTCAGTAAAGAGGTTATTCTTTCTGCTGCGTTCCACGGAGATAAACTGATTTATGCGATCGGTTTGCTGACCAGTGGTATTACTGCATTCTATATGTTCCGCCTTTATTTCCGCATCTTCTGGTTTAAAGAAGCATCTCACGGACATGGCGAACATGGACACGACAATCACGAGTCTCATACTCCGATGATGAATCTGGCTTTGATCCTTTTGATTATCGCCACTTTAGTCGTAGGTTATATTCCTTTCGGTCACTTTGTAAGTGCAGACGGTAAAGCGATCGAATTGCCATTCCATTTAGCCCTGGCTATTCCTCCTGTAACAGTTGGTTTGCTGGGTATCGCGATTGCTTATATGTTGTTTGCTAAAGAAAATGACAAGCCGACTAAGATCACAAATGCGCTGGGCGGTTTCTACAAAGCGGCGTACAACAAGTTCTACATCGACGAGATCTATTTATTTGTTACCAAAAAGATCCTCTTCAATCTGATCGGTCGTCCGGCAGCGTGGGTAGATCGTAATATTGTGGATAACATCTATAATGGCAGTGCTACCCTTACGGCTGTGACTTCAGAGTCGATTAAGAAAATGCAATCGGGACGTGTACAGACTTACGCGACTTACTTCCTGTTGGGAGTGATATTCGTTGCCTTGTTATTCCTTTTTGCCAATTAATCAGGCGAACGGTAAATTATTAATTAAACAAGAAACATACAGTTTATGAACATATTAAATGTATTAATTCTGATACCGCTTCTGTCTGCCGTTGGGGTGCTTTTTGCCCGCAACGACAAGGCTGTCAAATTGACAGCTTTGACCGGAGCAGTTTTGGAGCTTCTGTTTGCCGGATGGCTGACTTATGCTTATGCTAAGTTGCGAATGGCAGGGGCAACGGGTGCGATGTTGTTTCAATCCAACACCACCTGGTTTGAGCCGTTGAATATCTACTATCGATTGGGTATCGACGGGATTTCTTTATCTATGATTCTTTTGACCGCAACGGTTGTGGTTGCCGGTATTCTGGTATCGTGGCGTATTGAAAAACAGGTAAAAGAGTTTTTCTTCCTGATCCTCTTGCTTGCAACAGGAGCTTACGGTTTCTTTATTACCACCGATGTATTCGCCATGTTCTTCTTCCTGGAGCTGGCGGTAATCCCGAAATACCTGTTGATCGGTATCTGGGGTAGTGGAAAGAAAGAGTACAGTGCAATGAAGCTGGCCCTGATGCTGATGTTTGGTTCAGCTCTGGTTTTCCTTGGTATTTCAGGTCTATACTACTTCGGTGGTCATACCTGGAGCATTCAGGAATTGGTTGCGCAGCATATCTCTGTTGAAGTTCAGCGTCCTCTTTATGTGTTGATCTTTGCCGGATTCGGTGTGTTTACAGCGATGTTCCCTTTCCACACCTGGGCGCCCGATGGTCACTCTTCGGCTCCGACTGCGGCTTCTATGTTCCTTGCAGGTATTTCCATGAAACTGGGTGGATACGGCTGTTTGCGTGTGGCGACTTTCCTGTTGCCTGAAGCGGCTCACGAACTATCATGGATCTTCATCATTCTGGCTTCTATCGCAATCATCTACGGTGCATTTGCAACCATGATGCAGAAAGACCTCAAATACATGAACGCGTACTCATCGGTAAGCCACTGTGGATTCGTAATCCTCGGTATTGCTATGCTGACTAAGGCTGCGATCACAGGTGCGGTGATGCAAATGGTGTCTCACGGGGTGATGACAGCCCTCTTCTTTGCCGCGATCGGTATGATTTATGACCGTGCACATACCCGTCAGGCGAATGAACTGGGTGGTATGCTGAAACAGGTTCCTTTCATCGGTACAGCCTTCATCATTTCGGGTTTGACTTCATTAGGCTTACCTGGCTTTAGTGGTTTCGTATCAGAGATGACAATTTTCGTAGGAGCATGGGAGCATCCCGGTATGGGCTATAAGGTAGCAACGATTCTGGCTTGTGCCTCTATCGTGGTAACAGCAGTTTATATCTTGCGTGCGGTAGGTTTTGCCATTTGGGGAAGCGTTACCAACAAAGAATACCTGCAACTGAAAGATGCTGCCTGGAACGAACGTTTCGCTACGTTTATCCTTATTGGCGGTATCGTAATTATCGGTTTGGCTCCTTTCCTGATTACCCGTCTGATCGAGAGTGATGTGACTGGTATTATGGCCATGTTGTTGCGTTAATTGAAGTTTTTTGTAAAACCCGAATGTATAAAATAGCGATTCGGTCATCCGGATCGCTACTAAATAAAATTTCTATGAATCTGGAAACTATTTCATTGTTGCGGTTTGAATGGATACTCATTGCGATTATCTTCATTCTGCTCGTTATGAAGTTGACGGATGCCGACAAGAATACCAAGTCTATGCTGACGGTGGTAAACGGCTTGTTGCTCGTTAACTTTCTGGCAGGATTGCTGCCGATGGCTGAGGGGAGCGCATTCAGCAATTTCTTCCACACCAGCCAGTTGATTGTACTGGAGAAAAATATCCTAAACCTGGGCTTGTTGCTGATCTCCTTCAGCGGGGCTCGCTACCTGTACAGTATCAAAAATCAGTTAGAGTTCTACATCCTGATGCTTTCGAGTGTAGTAGGTATGTTTTTCATGATCTCCAGCGGACACGTGTTGATGTTGTACCTCGGACTGGAAATGTCATCCATCCCTGTAGCTGCTTTGGCAAACTACAACCGTACATTGCGCAACTCTAGTGAGGCTGGTTTGAAAATGATCTTCTCTTCAGCCTTCTCAAGCGGTATCCTGTTGTTTGGTATCTCCTTGTTGTACGGTGCTACCGGAAGCTTGAGCTTTGATGCTATTTCTATGAGCATTCAGCCAAGCGCGTTGTCATTGTTGGCATTTGCCTTTATTCTGGGCGGTTTCGCTTTCAAAATGTCTGTCGTGCCTTTCCACTTGTGGACTGCCGACGTGTATGAAGGTGCTCCGGTACAGGTGACCAACTTCCTGTCGGTAATCTCTAAAGGCTCGGTAATCTTTGTGATCATCACAGTGCTTTATAAGCTGTTTGGCAATATGCACATGGAATGGCAGTTGGGCGTGTCGGTACTCTCAATCCTGACCATGACAATCGGTAACTTGTTTACCATGCGTCAGACCAATATCAAACGTCTGTTGGCATTCTCTTCAGTGACTCAGGTGGGTTTCGTGTTGGTGGGTATTGCAGGAGCTACCAAAGTGGCGAATGCCTCAGTAGTGTACTTTGTGTTGATCTATATGTTGAGTAATATCGCTGCGTTCGGTGTGATCGGCGCTATTTCCGAATCGACAGGTAAAGAAACTCTGAGTGCATTCAAAGGCCTTTACAAGTCGAACCCGATGTTGGCCCTGACGATGGCGCTCAGCTTCTTCTCGTTGGCAGGTATTCCTCCTACCGCAGGTTTCTTCGGTAAGTTGTTCCTGTTGGCAGCCGGTTTCGGTCAGGGATTATACGTTGTGTTGGCAGTAGCTTCGATCAACCTTGTTATTTCATTGTACAACTACCTCCGCGTGGTGAAAACAATGTTTATGGACGATGCAGAAGTGGCTCTTCCCAGCATTAAGAGCAATGCTCCTCTCACCATTGCTTTGGTGATCTGTGTGGCTGGATTGTTGTTGGTTGGCTTCTACAGCCCGATCTTTAACTACATCAGCTCATTCAGCTACGGTATGTGATTCTGATCTCTCCATCATAAAAGACGCTCCATTGAATTCATTCTTTGGAGCGTTTTTAATTTGAACCTATTCTTTCCCGCAGTTCGTTTTGCTCTTGATCTTCCAATTTGTCATTATCAGTTTGTCGCTTTTCTTTGAATTGAAATCTAACTAAATGAGGGTCACTAATCCTGATTTATTACATTTGCAAAATACTTGATGGGTTGGTAGACTATAATTGTTCTTTGCAAATGGAGATAAGGGCACGAATTAAGTTCAGGTTAAGTTAAGCTCCTTGTGCATCCTGATATCCCTTTTTTTTATAAATGGATAAAGTCAGTTGTTGAGAGCATTAATATCTCCCGAATCCGGCTCTTTTTCCTTACATTTAAGTAATGAGCTTGGTTCCAGACCTATTTACAAGATACCTACAATACACTTTTTACTTATGGGAAATACTTTGAAATCTTTTTGGAAAATATGGTTGAAGCCCAATCCCCTGAATAAGGATACGGACAGAGACTTTATCGCAGAGGTCTCGACCGGCAATGTGACAAAACGGAACGAAGATATTGCACGTCGCATTGTCGAGTCAGGAGCTGAATTCAAATACGACACCCTGTTGAGCATCATTAATCAACGGGATCATATTGTATGTGAGTTTGTTGAGCAAGGAGAAAGCGTCCTCACCGGGACTTGCCAATATACACCCCGTGTGTCAGGAGTATGGCAGGGGGTAAATACGCGGTTTGATACGACGTTGCATAAGATTGGACTTGATCTCATCCCCAGTGCAGAGATGCGCAATAGCTTCTCCAGAATAGGCATTGAGGTGCTGGGAATGAAAAACAGTGTAGCTTACATCGGTCTTGTGACTGATACCGCCACTGGTAATGCTGATGGAACTATCACCGCTGGAGATGATATCCGTATCGATGGGGATCGCCTTCGCATAGCTCCTCTGGATGAAGAGGGATTAGGTGTGTTTTTCGTTGACAATGACGGTAAGGCTTTTCCCGTCACCCGCCGCTTTACCCAAAATGATCCTAAAACAGTCATTGCTCGTGTCCCTAATCTACCGGTAGGTACATATACATTGCGAATCGTGACAAGGTTTTCCACCAATTCACAATTGCTTAAAGATTTACGTGTGATTGAGTATGAGCGGCTATTAACGGTCAGGTAACGAGCGTATCATTACCTTCGATAAGCACTTATCGATGCCATCGATAAGTGCTTATCAATATCGTCGATAAATGCTTATCGACGATGGTGAAAAGTGCAGGTTGATTCCCATTGCTCGCAAATGAAGGAATATATATTACGTCGGAGAGTGTGCTTTCATCATTAGAGTACCCATGGAATCTCTATATACGAAACCTCAGATAGGAAACGTAAATCCCCTTTGTAGCCTTGTTCTACAAAGGGGATTCATTTATAACGATAAGTGAATAATTTATACCTGGCTCAACTTAGCTGCAATCACTTTACTACGATAAACACGATATAGCCAAAAAAAGAGGAAAATGGATGTAATCCCAAATCCTCTTTTTCTCTTTTATTCGCAACCGCTTGTTGCAGTATGTGTCGTATTAATCGCCTGAATTTACAGCCTTTTTCTTGCCGCTTTTAAGCTTCTTGATTTCGCTTTCCAACTGATTTATTTTAGCGTCCTGATTATAAATAGTAGTCAGAAGAGCATTTAATTCTTCATTGTCAATGGTGTCAGGATACTGAGCATTAACCCGATCAATGAAATCACCCAGCACATTCATATAATTAGTGAATGCATCGAATGGAGAGTCATAAGGGCTGAAATAACTGTGTACAGCGCCATCAGAGGAGTGTTTCGTACTCATATAGTAGAAATGGTCGCTGGATTGCAGATAGATCCAGTCTTGCATTAACCGGCGGTCATGGCTCAGACGAACGCGTTCGCTGATAGAGTAAAGTTTGCCGGCCGCGTCTTTTTGCAGACGGTTGCCTAACCAGGCACTGGTATCGCGTTCTTCATCTGCCCATGACATTGGGTGCATCACGTAGATGTTGTCAACAGCCTGATTGTTTTTAATAACTTCGCTCGGTGTTTGGAAATTGATGTCTCTGATTTCAGCACATTGTGGAAGTGCTTTCAGAAAATCGAAGATACCACTCTCTTTGGATTGCATTTCACCAAAGGTGTCGAAGTTCATAAACAGGTTTACGATCTTTTCATTTTCAGGTGTCTCGGTTAACCAATCCATGTATTTATCAGCAGTTAAAGGATAACTTGCCCAGCTCTGATTGGAAAAGCGGAAAGAAATATCATCACTGAATTTAAAGTTTCTCATCAATAACTTGAGCTTTGGCGCAGCACCGCAGCTATATACATAATTCGGACTTTTCCATCCGAGAATATGTTTTGCACCTTCAGCTATCATTCCTTTAAATCCCATTCTGTTAGCCATTTCTCCAATTTCGTCAGAGTAAATTAGCTCGGTATTGCGAAATACAGTAGGGGTAAGGCCAAAGAGATTCTTGATTTTGTTGACGTGCATTTGTACCTGACGCGCGAATTCAGCTTCGTCATAGAGAGAGGAAAGGGAATGCGCGTAAGTTTCTGCTAAAAACTCGACGCAACCTGTTTTTGCCAGATTCCGTAAATGCTCAATAACTTCCGGAACATAGATTTCCAGTTGTTCCAGAGCAGTACCAGAGATCGAGAAAGCTACTTTGAATTTACCATTAGAAGCAGCAATCATTTCACTGATTGTTTGCAAAGCAGGGATGTAAGAGTGCTCGGCAATGCGAGATATGATAGACTCATTATTGAAGTCGTCATAGTAGTAGTGGTCGCATCCGATGTCAAAAAATCTATATCTTTTTAAGCGAAAAGGTTGGTGTATCTGAAAGTAAAAGCAAATGGTTTTCATATGTCTAAATTTTTGATGGTTTACAATTTGGTTTTTTAGTTGTGTGGTTTTACTGCCAACCTAATACTTGTTTATAGATGTCTATTACTTTTTGACCCGCTTTTTCCCAAACAATCTGGTCAACTTCATTTTTACCTTCTTCTTTTAAATGATCATACATGGCCGGGTAAGTGACGATTGAATAGATGGCATCTGCCATGGCTTCAATATCCCAGTAATTGATCTTTATAACATTGGAAAGAATCTCTGCACATCCTGACTGTAATGATATGATACTCGGAACCCCCACCTGCATCGCTTCAAGAGGAGAGATTCCAAAAGGTTCGGATACAGACGGCATAATATATACATCACTGGATTTCAACATCTCATATACCTGTTTTCCTTTTAGAAAGCCGGTGAAGTGAAATCTGTCGGCGATACCCCTGGCTGATGCCAGTTTGATCATTTCGTTCATTTTGTCACCGCTTCCAGCCATTACAAAGCGAACATTCTTCGTTTTGCTAAGGACACGATGGGCTGCCTCTACGAAATATTCAGGCCCTTTTTGCATAGTGATCCGTCCTAAGAAGGTGACCACTTTGTCGTTCGTATTTTTCTTAGGCTCAATAGCCTCAATTTCCGGGCTAATCGGTTCTACAGCATTGTGTACCGTCGTAACTTTTCGTGGGTCAATCTGATATTTTTCAATGACAGTCTGTCTGGTCAGGTCACTTACACAGATGATATGATCCGCCCAGTTCATTCCGTCTTTTTCAATGGCGAAAACCTGAGGGTTCACGTTTCCACGGCTTCGGTCGAAATCAGTGGCGTGTACGTGTATAACAAGCGGTTTGCCAGTTATCTGTTTTGCGTGTATACCAGCCGGATAGGTAAGCCAATCGTGGGAGTGAATTACATCGAATGGAGAAGTTCTCGCAATAACTCCGGCAACGATGGAGTAGTTATTGATTTCCTCCAAAAGATTCTCCGGATATCTTCCTGAAAATTCAATGCATCCCAGATCGTTGAGGTGTTGCATGTAGTTAAAATCGGCATAGATATGATCACGTAGGTCATAATAGTCCTGCGGATCCATACAATGTCCAATTCTCTGGTTGACATAGTCCCAGTCGTGGTCCCGCCATGCAACGGGAGTACAATTGGCTCCGATAATTTTCAGAAAACTTCTATCCTCATCACCCCACGGTTTAGGTATTACAAATGTGATGTCCATGTCACCACAACTTGCCATACCTCTTGTAAGACCGTAGCTCGCCGTTCCTAATCCCCCAAGTATATGAGGGGGGAACTCCCAACCAAACATTAGTGCTTTCATTAATTATGGTATTAAATATTAAAAGATTTAATTAGCTTCATTGCCCGTAATATTTCTGCCACATTCATGGCAAAAGAGACAGCTCCCCGACCTGTGAACGGAGGGTTGCCATCGTATAGTTCACTAATTGTTCCGATACAATTATTCGCCATTTCGTCTTCAAAACTGATCAGTCTGTTTTCGGCAAAAGATACACCACTCATGCCGAATATCTTTAAATAGGCTTCGATGTAGAAGCCCATTAGCCATGGCCAGGCAGTTCCCTGATGATATGCGTAATCACGGTGTGCCTGCGGGCCAACGTAGAAAGGGATGTATCCCTGGCTTTTAGGGCTCAGTGATCGGATCCCTTTGGGGGTTAATAATTCCTTGGTGATGTAATCTATAACCTGTTTTCGCTCTTGTTTGTTTAGTGGGCTATACTCCAATGATATGGCAAATAGCATATTGGGGCGTACGCTCCAGTCTTTATTATCACCATCAACATAGTCGAAAAGATATCCAGCCTCATTTTTAAATACTTTTTTGAATGAATCACCGACTTTATCAGCCAGTGCGGTCATTTCATTCGCTTCGTTTTCCAATCCTTTCTTTTGGTAAAGTTCAGCGGCAAATTTGAGGGCATTAAACCATAGCGCATTGAATTCAACCAGGTATCCTGATCGGGGAACAACAGGCAAATTGCCAACCGACGAATTCATCCAGGAAATAGCTTTTTCTTTGCCATAGGCGTATAGGAGTCCATTGTCATGTAAGAACAGGTTGGGGTGACCTCCTGTTTTGATGAATTCGATTATTTCAGTGATATAACCGAAATTTGTGCATGCTTCATTTGATCCGTACTCCTTGCAGTATTGCTGAGTTGCCCATATTGCCCAAAGTGGTACGTCGGGCTGATCAATTTCTTTCATAATCGGATCGAGCTTTTCTTTGTTCATGAATTTCTTCAAAGCAGCCAGACCTGTGTGCATGATTTTCTCGAAATTCTCTTTTTTATCAATGCTGAGCGTACAACCAGGTAGCGCAATAAACATATCACGGGCACGAACCTTAAACCAGGGGTATCCAGCCAGTAGATAGTGCTTAGAGTCATCTTTGTAGTTGTAAAACTGCTGAGCTGAATTTTTCAGACAATTGTACAGGCTGTCTCTATGACCCCGTTTGCTAACTGCTGTTTCGTATATGGACTTCAGTCTTTTCGAATTTACGCAGCTTGTCCCTGCAGAGAAATAGATGCTTTCACCTTTCTTGATAGGTAGTTCAAAATATCCGGGCGTGTAAAGGTCTTCTTTAAAAGGAAAGCCTCTCTCGATCTCTTTAGGATACTCGATACCTTTATACCAATCCGGAACAAAAACGAAATCACTTTTTTTATTGGTTTGCATGAATAATTCAGGATAACCAGGATAAAGACAGGTCTTGAAGCCATGTTCAACCTGTTGGATAGATTTATTGATATGGTTGTTTTCCTGTGTGAGTTCATTAACATTTCGAAAAGACAAAAATGGTCTTAGCCTTAATGTTGTAGGAGAGTGAGCGTCAAGCAAAGTGTATTTAATGATTATTCGATCTTCCCCCCATACGAATAATTTTTCTTTTGAAAAGATGACACCACCGACGCGAAATGTGACGCGGGGTACCACTTCGCAATCAAATTCACGAATGTATTTATGGCCTTTTGGGCTATAGTTATCTCCCTGATACTTATGGATGCCGAGATTAAACTCTGCACCGTGTTGAATGATTGTCTCATCCAGCGATGAGAGGAGTACGTGATTGTCATCATCTATTTCAGGGACAGGGATGACAAGTAATCCATGGTATTTTCTGGTATGACAACCTATCAATGTGGTGCAGTGGTATGCTCCTGAGTGGTTGGTGCGCAACATCTCTTTAGGAAGAGACTGCTCCAGGTTGATAAGTGTGTTTTTATCAAACTTAAGGTAACTCATATGTGTGGTAGATTGTAGTTGATGAAATGTTAAAATTCTGTTTTTTCAAAATTAAAAAAAATATTCAGACCCACCAATCATTTCGTGCGAAAAAAAGCATGATGGAGGAAATATTTAATGAAAGGAGGTTGTGTTTGGTCATATTTGGTATATTTACCTATTTAACTAATTCGAATGCGGATATGAATATTGAGACAAAGCGACTCTTGTACGCACTCTATTTCCCGTTGAGTTTTCTGTTATTGCTATGGGCTATTGAGTTGATTGGATTTCAGTACGATCTGGGATTTGAAAAATACGGTATCTATCCCCGTGATGTGCAGAGGATTTCAGGCATACTTTTTGAACCGGTCATTCATGCTGATTTTCAGCATTTATGGTCTAATACAATTCCAATCTTCTTGCTCTTGTGGTCTCTTTTCTATTTTTACAGTGAAATTTGTTTAAAGGTTTTTGGCCAATTATGGCTTTTGTCGGGTATCTTGACCTGGGTGATTGGACGCCCGGCTTATCATATCGGAGCCAGCGGCCTGATCTATGGCGTAGCATTCTTTCTTTTTTTTAGCGGAGTAATACGCCGACGCCGATCGTTAATGGCTTTATCTGCAATAATAGCGTTCGTCTATGGTGGTATTGTTTGGAATATGTTTCCAATTGCAGAGCTTCTTTCCCCCGAAACATCATGGGAAGGACATTTGTCCGGAGCCATCTCCGGGGCTTTACTGGCCTATTGGCATCGCAAGCAAGGCCCGCAAAGGGACGATATTTTTATAGAAGATCCGCTAGATACCGCTGAAGAGGAGGATAATTATTGGGAAGAGGATGATATTGATAACACAGAGACAGGCAAATAAACTCTTACTTAAATACACCCTTGAACGCCTCTCCAATAATTATGGCGACATTAGAGGTGAATAACTTTACGGAAATAGCCAGTAGAATTACGCCAAAAAACTTACGAAGAATATAAACACCGCTTTTACCAAGGAGATTTTCGATTCTATTAACAAAGCGCAACACGAAAAAGACGACGATCAGATTCAGAAGCAGAGCCAGAATAATGTTTATCGTATTGTATTCAGCCCTCAGGGACAGGAGCGTTGTAAAAGTCCCGGCTCCGGCGATCAAAGGGAAAACAAGGGGGATGATTGTCGTGTTTTTAGCTTCACTTTCAAATTTGAAAATTTCCACTCCAAAAATCATTTCTATCGCCAATACAAAAATAATGAGTGCTCCTGCAACGGCAAAGGATTGAATGTCAACATTAAAAAGTTTTAGAATAACTTCCCCGGCAAGTAGGAATCCAATCAGGGTTAAGAAAGAGTAAATCGATGTTTTGGTTGGGTTATAATATGCACCTTTGCTTTTTAAAGTCAATATGACAGGAATCGAGCCTGTGATGTCAATAATTGCAAATAATACTACAAATGCGCTGATGAATTCTTGTAGGTTAAATACTAAATTTTCCATAATATAGAATTTAGGCATTGAAATATTGTTATAAGGAAAACCGATGGATTTCCTGTTTCGCAAAAGTAGATTGTTTTTTGTATATTTACACTCATAACTGTGATAAAAAACATTCAAGATGAGCTTTTTAGATATATTGTTGCAGACGCCTGTATTTCAAGGGGTAAGCAGGGTGAGTTTGACGAATAGCCTGGAGAAATATAGTTTGGAATTTTCGAAATTTCAGTCTGGAGAACAAATAGTTTCGAAAGGAGAGCTTTTTACCCATGTAAAGTTTATTATATCAGGTCAGTTGGTTAGTTATACAGATAATAATTCAGGCGTGTTGAGAATAAAAGAGGTTTTTTCAGCACCGAATATTATTGCCGGAAACTATGTCTTCGGTCTGGAGACAAAATCGATCTATGATATTTTTGCGCATAGTGATGTCGGAATAATGCAGATAAAGAAAGAGGATTTTCTAGACTTGCTGAGGAAAGATCCTATTTTTAATTTGAATTTTTTGAATTTCTTATCGGTGAGATCGCAAAGTTATTTTCATACGATGCTTTCTGTTTCCTCAGGTGATCTAAAGGAGCGGTTGGCTATGTGGGTACTTTTACTGACGAGAAAGCGGGCTGAAGAAATTCAACTCCAGATTACTCTTACCGATTTGGCTGCCTTATTAGGTGATACGGTTGAAAATCTTAAACAGGCCTTGGGGGAGTTGAAGAAAATGAGGGTGTTGACGTATTCCGATTCAGGTCTAATGATTTCAGACAGACATGGGTTAGTGGATTTTCTTCACGATATCGATGATGCGGAATAGAGGAGAAGCAATAATAAAAATGCCGGAGATATTATCCCCGGCATTTTAATTTCAATAATATGGTGTCTTATCCGATGATAATCAGATCGGCACCTTCCATAATAGAGTCGCCTTTATTTACTTTGACCTCAATAATCTTACCATCTCTGTCAGCGTTGATGTTGTTCTCCATTTTCATGGCTTCAAGGATCAATACTTTCTGTCCTTTCTTTACTTCATCACCCACTTTAACCACGATGTCTACAATTACTCCGGGAAGCGGAGATTTGATCGCAGTGGTTCCTCCTTCAACTGTAGGTTTAGAAATTACAGGCTCTCCGCTAGCGGTTTTAGGAGCCGGTGCAGGTGTGGTGGCAGGGGTTGGTTGTTTTTTTGCCGGTTTGTCGATCTGAACCTCATATGGCGTGCCGTTTACTTCCAATTCGGCAGATGATTGATCGATTCTGGTAACCTTTACTTTGTAAGATTTACCGTTGATGGTATATTTAAAATCTTTCATTGCTTGTAATAATTATCGTTTTCTTAAAACAGGAGTTTCGCGTAAGCCGTAAATTTTTGAGCTCCAGGGTGAATAGTCTTTTTTGACTTTGTCAATGGTGAGAACCGTTTCTTCCCAGTCGTGATGAGCGCTATCGTTCTGAAGTTCGTAAAGAGCCATCGCGATAGCCGCATAAACATCCTCAGTATCGCCTTCTGCATCACTGCCTTCCAGATCTTCTTCTGCAGCTTCGTCTTCTTTTGTCTGTTCAATCAACTCATTTTTGACAAAAGGTACACTCTTTACTTCAACGGCAGCTTGCAGGGGTGTACCGGCTTCTTTTGATGAAGCTAAAGAGATAACTTTATTGACTAAACGGTTGTTTTGATAGATGAAATAAATAACGATAATTGCAACAATGATCAATAACAGGGCATTAATTATTTCCATGCTTAATGTCTTAATTTTGATCTGCATAAATTGATACGGTGATAAGCCGTATCAATCAACATTATGCCTGGCCTGAAATCATAACTTAATAGTCAGATTATAAGGGCAGGTTGTCGTGTTTCTTAGCAGGATTGGTTAATTTTTTAGTTTGTAATTGTTGCAATGCACGAATCACGCGGAAACGGGTATTTCTCGGTTCGATGATATCGTCGATATAGCCGTATTTTGCAGCATTGAATGGATTGGCAAATGCATCGCGGTATTCTTGCTCTTTTTGAGCAGCAGTTTCTGCAGGGTTTTCTGAGGCTGCGACTTCTTTAGAGAAGATAACTTCAACAGCACCGGCAGGTCCCATAACCGCAATTTCTGCAGTTGGCCATGCGTAGTTGATATCTCCACGCAGGTGTTTAGAGCTCATCACGCAGTAAGCACCGCCGTAAGATTTACGCAATGTAACAGTAACTTTAGGTACAGTAGCTTCACCGAATGCGTAAAGTAACTTAGCACCGTGAAGGATTACACCGCCGTATTCCTGGCCGGTACCTGGGAGGAATCCGGGTACATCAACCAGCGTAACTAAAGGAATGTTGAAGGCGTCACAGAAACGAACGAAACGAGCTGCTTTACGAGCTGCGTTGCTATCTAGTACACCTGCAAGATATTTAGGTTGGTTAGCTACGATACCAACAGACTGACCGTTGAAACGGGCAAAACCGATAATGATATTGCGGGCATAATCTTTATGAACTTCCAGGAATTCGCCATTGTCAATAATGGCACCGATTACTTCGTACATATCGTACGGTTTGTTCGGGTTATCAGGGATGATGTCATTCAACGAATCTTCCAGACGGTGGATCGGGTCATCACAAACCAGGGTTGGAGCCTCTTCCATGTTGTTCTGAGGAAGGAATTCGATCAGCTTGCGGATCAAAGTGATACCTTCTTCTTCGTTGTCAACAGCAAAGTGAGCAACACCTGATTTTGTAGCGTGTACACTTGCTCCGCCTAGTTGTTCCTGAGTAACATCTTCGCCAGTTACGGTTTTTACTACTTTAGGTCCGGTAAGGAACATGTAGCTGGTACCTTTAGTCATGATGTTGAAGTCGGTCAATGCAGGTGAATAAACTGCTCCACCGGCACAAGGGCCAAAGATTCCTGAGATCTGAGGTACAACACCTGACGCCAGGATGTTGCGCTGGAAAATTTCAGTATAACCAGCCAGTGCGTTTACACCTTCCTGGATACGAGCACCACCCGAATCGTTGATACCAATAACCGGAGCGCCCATTTTCATGGCCTGATCCATTACTTTGCATATTTTCATGGCCAGTGATTCAGATAATGAACCACCAAATACGGTGAAGTCTTGAGCGTAAACGTAAACAAGACGACCGTCAATAGTGCCGTATCCGGTTACAACACCGTCACCTAGGTATGATTCTTTTTCTATACCAAAGTTTGTACAGCGGTGTGTTACGAACATGTCAAACTCTTCGAAGCTACCATCATCCAAAAGCATGGCGATTCTTTCCCGAGCTGTGTATTTTCCTTTTTTGTGCTGAGATTCAATTCTTTTCAGACCTCCTCCCAAGCGAGCTTTTTCACGAAGTTGAATCAGCTCTTTAACCTTTTCAAGTTGATGACTCATTTTTAGTTCAAATATTTTTTATTTAGGCTTCTCTGTTGTTATGAAAAAAGAGAACGGATATCTCTGACCGTCATTGCAGTTTTGATTCTGAGTAAGAGATACCCGTTGTGGGTTGCGTTTTATATAGACTCTTATTTGCTAGGGTCTTCACACAATTCAGTCAAAACGCTTCCGGTTGTTTTAGGGTGAAGGAAGGCAATGTTCAGACCTTCAGCTCCTTTACGAGGCGCTTTGTCTATTAATTGAACACCTTTACCCTCTACTTCAGCCAATGCAGCAGCAACGCTACCACAAGCAAAAGCAATATGGTGAATTCCTTCGCCTTTTTTCTCAATGAATTTAGCTACTGCGCTATCTTCGCTAGTTGGTTCCAAAAGTTCAATTTTGGTCTGACCAATTTTGAAGAATGCAGTCTTAACCTTTTGATCTGCCACTTCTTCGATAGAATAGCATTTTAGACCTAAAACATTTTCGTAGTAAGGCAACTGGGCTTCGATGCTTTTTACAGCAATACCAAGGTGCTCAATGTGAGTAAGTTCCATAATAGTAAAAGTTATTTGGATGAGATAAATTGAAAACAGCGCAAAGGTAAATTTTTCTCTTCGAATACGGAAATATTTCCGTATATTTTCGTGTGTAAAAAACGTGCAAAAGTGCTTGTTGCACAAAGTGATATAGGTTTGTGCATATTGTTTTGATCAACAAAAAACGGGGTGAAAATCGTCCTGATTTCACCCCGTTTTTTAATCTCGTTTGATGTGGATATCCATTTGAGGAAATGGAATATTGAGTCCTGCTTGTTCGAATCTTTTGTAAACCCGTTCATTAAGACTAAAGTATACATTCCAATACTCAGTACTTTCTACCCAAACTCTCACGACGATATCGACCGAGTTATCGCCGAGTTTGTTCAGCGCAACGAACGGTTCGGCCGGAATCTGTAATATTCGGTGGTCTTCATTGATGAGATTGAGTATTAAATCGCGGGCTTTGTCAAAATCATCACCATAGGCAATTCCATAGATCCATTCTATTCGGCGGATACTTTCTTTGGAATAATTATTGATGATTCCGGTGGCCAATCCGCCATTAGGTATAATGATAGCTTTATTATCAAGCGTATTTAAAATGGTATTAAAGATCTGGATTTCTTTTACAGTACCGGTGTAACCCTGGGCTTCAATTACATCTCCAACTTTGTATGGTTTGAATAGCAGTACCATTACTCCTCCGGCAAAGTTTTGCAACGTCCCACTCAGTGCCATACCGATGGCTACACCGGCAGAGGCGAACAGGGCGACAAAAGAGCTGGTTTCGATACCCAGCACACTGACCATAATGACGAGGAGCACTATTGTTAAGGTAATGTTGATCAGGCTGATCAGGAATGTGCGAAGCGAGGGCTCTATTTCCCGACGCTCGAATATTTTCACGCAAATTCGCTTCAGTTTTCTGATTACCCATCTTCCCACAAAATAGATCAGTAGGGCTATGAGGAGCTTGGTCCCAAAGCTGAGGACTTGTTGCAATATTTTTTGAACAAAAAGGTGGAGGGTTTCACCGGTAAGTTGATTCATAGTCGAGGGCAGCCCAATCGCTTTGCTGATATCGGTGCCAACACTGTCAACGGTAGTTTTTGCTAAGGTGTCAAATTCCTGTGGCATACTGTGTGATTTTTTTCTCGCAAATTTAGAGGATTTTGTCAGAACAAGAAAAGGATCGAGTCGTATTTATAAAAAGAGCGTAAAAACCAATGCAAAGGTTTCTACGCTCTTTTTATTCTGGATTATTTAACGGTCTATTTTTTATTTAGGATGTCCCGGATTTCACTCAACAATTTAACTTCATCAGAAGGAGCTGCAGGCGTTGGTTGTTCAGGTGTAGCTTCTTCTTTTTTCGCTGATAGTTTGTTCATTGTTTTAATCAACATAAAGATGCATAGCGCAATTATCAAGAAGTCAACGATTGTCTTTATGAAATTACCATAGTAAATGGCCACCTCTGTAGCCTTTTGAGCTTCATCAGCCTGCTGTAGAACAAGTTTGAAAGTGGAAAAATCGACACCTCCAAGTAATAATCCAAGCGGTGGCATGATAAGATCCGCAACCAGGGAAGAAACAATTTTTCCGAACGCAGCACCTATGATAATACCGATTGCCATGTCTACAACATTTCCTTTCATTGCAAACGCTTTGAATTCCTGAATAAAACCATTAGTTTTCATAGTTGATTATATTTTTGTTGAGTTAATTGCTGACCGATGTTTATTTTAGTATTGATTTTGCCATGTTTTTGGCTCTATCTACTGATTCTTTATTGTTGGGGTCTATTGAGTAGGTCTCTTTTGCCGGAATAATCACCTCTGTACCAACGGGAACGTTGTTCGGATTGTTGATTTTGGCTTTATTAGCTTGGTAAATGTACACCCAGAATGCTTTGTTCCCGTAATATTTTTGAGCCATCAGGGTTAAGCGGGAGCCTGATTTCATTACTTCAGTCGCTATTTTCTTTCCTGATTTAGATGGTTTGGTTTCTGTGTCAGCTTTCACAGTAAGTTTGTTCGCTTTTTCTCCGGTGATTTTTTCTGTAGTTTGTTTGTCAGCTATATTAGAGGCTGTTTTTTGTTCTTTTTTTGAAGAAAGTGAAGCCGGCGCTTCGTTTTGCGCCGGTTTCACATCGGTTTTGGGAGTACTTGATGCCAAAGCTTTTTGTTGGTCGGCCCGGTTGATAACCTGGGCTGCATTCTGTTGTTGCTTTGCAACTTGCTGATTTGCTTTTTGGGGCGTTTCCATTGCTACCTCAGCAGTGCTAGTGTCACTTGATGAGATTGCTTTATCCGCACTGTCTTTTTTTGCAAGCTCTTCATAAGTTGGGATATTTTGAGAAAGGTTCAACTTATGACCTTTGGAATTAAAATACAGGAAGTAGGCCGCAAACGCAATCAGCACAAGGATAAGTACTACAATGATCCAACGAATTACCGCCCTATCACTTTTTTCGTACTCTTCGTCTTCCTCGATTTCATTGTCGAGATCGGGGTCTTCATCTTCGTTTTTCATACTTGTAACTGTTTTTATTGGTGAAACAATCAAAGACGGGATATCTGTGTTAACAGTTAGTTCATTCAATACTGATGGTTGATTCACTAGTATTGTAGTGGATTCAACATTGGCTGGGTTTAAGAGGGTGGATTCTGTTTCTTTTTTTTCTGATTCCTGAGGTGTTAAGGTTAATTTTGGGGTTATTTCTCTAATGGTATTGTTATCAGTCTCAATAATTGCCTCTTTTTCTTCTGTAGATAACGGATTCTCATAGATGGGTTCGTCTGCAATTATTTCATCATCCAGAATTATAGTTTCCAAATGGGCAAAGGGTTCATTAACTGTATCTGATAATTCGGCATCCGGGGTGAATGTTGTTTTGTAATGCCCGGGAATTTCCTGTATTTCTCCTGTGTTTACATTCGCAATTCGTCGGCTCTCTACCCAAATCAACTTAAATGTTCCAAAGCTTTTAAGTTTAACAATTTTGTCATTGATAAGGTTCTCCTCAATGATTTCAAATAAAGCCTTTGCAAAGGCAATTGCCTCTTTTTTGCTGATATCGGAAGAGTCAAACAGTTGATCTGCCAGATCCGTTATGGATAATTTATTATTCATCGGGTTGTAAATCTTTTATTTTTTCCTTGAATGTTTTGCCGGCAAAAAAAGAAAGGACGAGTTTGGGTGGAACCAACAGCCTTTTTCCCGAAACCGGATGAATCGTTAGTCTTTCCTGTTTTTTTTTGACTTCAAAAGATCCAAATCCCTGGATGGTCAGGGTATCCATCTCAGCAAAACGTTTCCCCATAATTTTACAGGTTTTTTCTAACAGAGTTTGTGTCTCAGCTTGTGTGAACCCCGTGTTTTTAGAAAGTTCTGTAATCAATTCTTTATTGTTCATTTTGAGTATAATAAGAAAAGGTCTATTGCAATTCTAGTTCGATTGGCTAAAGGAATATCCTACCAGACGCTCATATCGTTCTCCGGGGCCACGATGGTAGAGACGTATAGTGTATTCATTTTCTGTTTCAAAGTAATTCCCTTCGGCCGGAGCCAGAGTGCCGCGATTGCTTCCATCCGGTACATACAGGTACAAGTAGTTATAAGCTCCTTGTTTTAGAGATTTTTCTTTTGCATACTCTCTATTCAGAGCATCGTAGGGAACTTCCCATTCGGGATCTATCCGGAATTGATTAAACTCTCCCAACAAGTAAAGCTTACCGTTGCCAAAAGGGGCGTCAGCCTTCAGTGAGAAGTGTGCGACAAAATAATCCGTTTCATAATCATAATTGCTTACTTCACTGTTACGGATATAAAATCTGCCATTTTGGTCTTTGTCGTATATATAGGACTTATTCGCCCGCGATTTGTCCTGGAAGAGGAAGGCGTGGTATAACGGATCAAAATAACTGATTTTTTCAACATTCATTCCGTTGTAACGATGCGTAATCATTTCAAAGCGTCGGTATTCATTCCCGGCGTCAAAGATCAGGCCCGGAAAGTGTTCAAAAAGAAATCCGTTGCTATTGGTTGTAGTT
>Ga0209464_10000158_pt1 | contig 23201 bp, 19 predicted proteins | sample DOMMetBare1Fresh_2_FD_187473 | JGI IMG/M metagenome (GOLD analysis project Ga0209464, IMG submission 187473) | Wetland sediment microbial communities from St. Louis River estuary, USA, under dissolved organic matter induced mercury methylation -... | ecosystem: Environmental > Aquatic >...
TCGATCTTCCAGCGCGCCGCGGTAGACTCCTCCCGTGGCCCTCCCCCCCCAGAAGCCGGGTGCCGAGCCCGGCGGCGCCCAGGACGCCTCGGGCCGCCGGCGCAACGCCGGCGACGAGCTCCTCGAGGTCTGCAGCGCGCTGGAGGACGAGGTCGAGGAGCTGAAGGCCAAGTACGAGATGTACTTCCTCGGCGTGGAGCAGCGCGAGCCCAACAAGTGGCGCGAGGAGACCAGGAAGAAGGTGCTGCGGCTGAAGGAGCAGTTCACCCGGAACACCGGCCTGCGCTTCCGCATCCAGTCGCTGCACGCGCGCTTCATCTCCTATGAGCGGCTCTGGATGCGCAGCGCCCGCGAGCGCGAGGAGGGGACGTACCGGCGCGACCTCTTCAAGGCGAAGCTCCACCAGCGCGGGGGTCCGGTTGCCGGCCAGGCCGCTGGTCAGGGCGTCGCCACGGGCGTCGCCAAGGGCGCGGCTCGGCCCGGCGGGGCGCTGCCGAAGGACGGCGAGGACGTCGACCTCTCCGACTTCTCCGCCCTGGGTGACGAGGCGCCCGCGGCGGCGCGCTCGGCCGCCGGTCCGACCGCCCCGCCGGGCGCCGCGAAGGTTGCCGCGAAGCCGGCCGCCGCCACCCGCCCCGCTGCCGCGGCCGCGCCCGCCGCGCCCGCCGCGCCTGCGCGCCCCGCCGCCGCGCCGCCGCCTCCCGCGGCTGCACCCGGCGCGGCTCCACCCCCCGCCGCCCGGCTCGGCGAGAAGCAGATGCGCGAGCTCTACGACGCGTACGTGCAGGCCAAGAAGCGCTGCGGCGAGGACACCTCGCGCCTCACCTACGACGCCGTCTCCTCCACCGTGTCGAAGCAGATCCCCGAGATCATGAAGCAGCACAAGGCGCGCTCGGTGGAGTTCAAGGTCGTCATCAAGGACGGCAAGGCGAAGCTCACCGCCGTCCCCAAGAGCTGACGCGCGGCCGACCGCCCCACCCCTGGCCCAAGTGACCGCTTGTCGCGCGCTCCGGCGACGCGCCGTGCCGTGGCCGGGGGACAAAGTGACTTTCGGTGACAGATCCGCGCAGCGCCTCACGGGGCGTCACCTCCGCAAGGGGGATGCGTTGCACCTGCGGTCCGCACACATTTGGCGGCATGGTGGTCGTCGGTCACACGGCGCCTCACGTGCGGTCGGAGGTGACGATGCGTGCCAGGACGAATGCGGTGCTCATGGCAGGGGTGGCGGTGGTGCTGGTGGTCGGGCTCTTCGGCTGCGGTGGCCGGGGGGGCGACGCGGCCGACACGGCGGCGCGGCGCGAGCTGGCCGAGCTCGATCGGGCCAGGCTCTCGCGCCAGCTCGACGTGCTCGAGGTGCGGCTCGTCGACGGTCGGGCTCGGGTGGCGGCGTGGGGCGACCTGCGGATGCGCCACGAGCAGGTGGTGCAGGTGGCCTGTACCAACGCTGCGTGGCACACGGCCGACATGGCGCGGGCCCTGGAGGACGAGCGGGCCTATGCGCGCGCGGTCATGGCGCCCCGGCTGGCCTCGGCGTCGACCACCGGGCGGCACGCCGCGGCGCCGTGAGGCCCGCCCCGGCCGCGGCGCACTTCGGGATGACGCGGTGGGGTGGGGCGGGGTCGGTCGGCGCGGCGCGCCCGGCCGGCCCCGCTCCTTTTCGGTTTGCATCGCGCGGCCGCGGATCGTAAAACAGCCCCCCCTCGCAGCCCACCGCGGGGGCTCACCGCCGCACGCCTGGATAGCTCAGCTGGTAGAGCAGGGGACTGAAAATCCCCGTGTCCCTGGTTCGATTCCGGGTCCAGGCACTCGCAACTCGTCCGACACCAGAGGCCCTCGGGACTGCAAAGTCCCCGGGGCCTCACTGTTTTCTGGGGTGGGGTGCGGCGCCCCCCGCCATCAACCCGCCGCGGTGGCGCCCGCGCATACACCGTATTGCCGTAGGCCATGGCCAAGCGAGGCGAAGCAGCGGTCTGCAGCCCGGACCGTCGAGGCCCTCTTGGACGAGGCTCGCTTCGAAGGCTGCGGGCTGTCCGAGACCGAGGCCGCCAACCTCGTCGCCGAACGGGCGACCCACGCGGACCGCCGTTGGTCTCGGCGACCGTCTGGGCCTAGGTGGACGCCAATGTGGTGGTGTCCGGCATCCGCAGCCCTGGCGCGAAGCCTGCCGTCGTCCTGCGGGCGGCTGGAGTCAGCTTCCGGCTGGCATGGCCGCCGGGCATCGTGGCGGACTGCCTGCGCGTGCTCGCCTACCCGCGCATCGCGAAAATCCTGGCCCCTACGGGGAGGCAGGAGTACGCGTGTCGGGTGGTCGCCGGCCTCGCCGCCAGCGCGGACGTGGTGCCTCCGGAGCTGCTCCCGAATCTGCGCGCCGTGAAGGGCGCCAATGTCGCCAACGCGGGCATGCCGCGCCCAGCGGAGCGGCCCGTGCGGCCGCTCGCCGGGCTGAGCATGTCCTGACTTCAGGCGAGGTCGGCAGCCGATTCGGTGTTCGACGGCCGACCAATGGAGCGGTGCTTTCGGACCCGCTGCTCCCTCTCCGTGAGAAGGGGACAAGACGCGGAGGGCCAGCGGTAGGCGGGGCCGGACCCCTGGCATCGACCTACTCGCACACGGCCGGAGCGAACTGCTCGTCGTACAGTCCAAGGCAGCGCGCTGCGGAGCCCGTGTACACCTGTCCAGCGACCTTCGTGTGTGCGACATACAACGAGCCGCCGCCACTCGAGATCACAGCGGCCTGGGCAACGGGCCCGTGCGCGATCACCTCGGAGTTCTCGATCCGGGTCGTCCCCTGGAAGACCTGAACGCCGGCGCCGACGCCACCCTGGGACGTCGCTGTGGCATTGATGATCGTGTTCCGAACACGTGCGATCCCCCCAGTAAACTGGATCCCCACGGCCGCCTGAGCACCGGCGACGTCGAGCTGGGAATTCGAGACCCACAGGTCAGCCTGCGCGACAAGTGCGTACGCGTACTCCACCCCGCTCACCACCACGCCGCAATCCGTCAGGCTGATGGGAAGGTAGGAGTGGATGGTCTCCGCGCAACCAGACTCAACCGTCACGTTTCGAAGCCAGGTGGCATGGCCAGTTGCGCCGGGCGAGGGGGTCACCATGGCGGACTGAAGCCCTGCCGCAGCGATGGTCAGGCTGCGAACCTCGCTGTCGGGAGCGAGGACCACGGCCGCTCCGGAGCCGAACCCTCCGGCCCAGGTGATGCGCGTCACGCCGACGCCGCTACCCTCCAGGTCCACAAAGGGCTTGAGGCTGAGGAGGGACGTGATGGCGAAGTCGCCAGGGAGCACCTTCACCAGGTACGGATTCGAGGCTGACGCATCAGCGATCGAGTTCAGCGCCGTGACCGGGTCCGTGAAGTCGCCGGTCCCGTCCTTCGCGACGACGAGCACACTCGAATGCCTTCGCTGGTACACCGCGTCATGATTGTGCAGCGCCGGGGAGAAGGCGCTTGCATGGAGGCCATCGAGGGTATCCGCGTTCAGCCCGGTCGATGAGATCTTGGACGCCGAGATCGGGCCGGCGACCTTCGCGTCGGTCACGGCCCCGTCGGCCAGCTGCACGGTGGAGACGGTGCCGTCCGCCATCTTTGCGCCGGTGACGGCCTTGTTCTGGATGTGGTTGGTCTTGACGCCGGAGCCCGAGTTGGTGTCCTGCGAACCGTTGTTGTCAGCCTCCTTGAGCTTGACTGAGGTGACCTCGTCGTTGACCACCGCGGCCGGGGACGCGGCGGGAATCGCCAGCAGCACGGCGGCGAACAGCGTGGTGAGTCTGCGCATCGCTACTCCCCCATTGAACTGGCGGACCGATCGTCACGTCGATCGGGCCGTCGTGGCAGGTACGAGCTGCGGAGATGGAGCGGCCACCAGGCCACCCAGGTACCCCGGCCCGCGGGTTCCCGGGCGTTCGCCCTCGAATGAGGGCGAACGCTCAGCTCAATAAGTAGGCGCCGTACCAGTGGTGCGATGGTTCCTTGGTACGGAAGTTGATGCCTTGATCGGCGTGCGTCCCGCATGGGTGCACTCCGGGTAGCAGCGCACCATGCGTCCTGGCACTGGAGGAGCCTGCTGACTCCCTGTGGCTCCCGACCAAACGTGGAGCGGCCTGCTCGACGAGGCTCCTGAAGAGATGCTAGGTTCGGTGCATCCCGCTTGAGCCCTGACGCGCCACGGTCGCAAAGGCTGAGGTCTACACCGCACTCCATGGGCGCCCGCTGGCAGCGCATGTCGCCGTTCCTCGTCGCGGCAGCGCTGCTGGTCTCAGGCGGCGCCTCGATGATTCACGTGTCGAGTCGGAGCTCTCCGGTGTGGGACGAGATGAACTTCTACGGGTTGGGCGCCTACTTCGTCGACACCGGGCGCTTTGACATACCTGGAGCGTTCCACCCGCCGCTCTCCAACTACCTGGACCTGCTGGCGCTTGACGCTCAGAAGATCATCCGCCTGGGCGTGTTCGATCCCATTGGGAAAGACTACCCCGCGGCCGAGCTACTCGCGGCCGACGTCGAGCGAGGCAACTTGCTGCTGCACTGGCTCGGGCTCGAGCAGTTCCACCGGGCGAGGTTGCCGTTCATCCTGGTGTACTGCTTGCTGGGTGGGGTGGTCTTCCTCTGGTCGCGGAGGTGGTTCGGCGCACTGGGAGGACTATTCTCCTTGGCCCTGTACCTCTTGTGCCCGAACCTCATGGCTCATGGGTACGTAATCGCCACGGACTTGCTCGTGGCAGCACTGCTCTTCTCGGCCCTGTACTTCCTGTTCCTCGCCTTCGAAGTGCCGGCCCTTGGTCCGGTGCTCGGGTTCCTGATCTGCTTGGCGCTGGCGCCCACCGCGAAGCTCCTCGGTCTCCTGGTCGGTCCGGGCGCCGCGCTCTGTGTCGTGGGGCGAGCCACCACAGCCAGGGAGTTGGCGGTCTACGTCCCGGGAACCGGACGGCGGCCAGTCACCCGTTGGGGCTTCCTTGCCTACTGGGTCGGGATTGGGATGGCTGGCGTGCTGCTCACCTACGCCTCGCTCGTAGTCGTCTACCAGGGCGAAACGGACCTTCATTCCTTCCGCCTGACGCTCGACCTCATCGGTGAGCAGGTCAAGGGCGGGCACCCGGTCTTTCTTGACGGGCTGAAGTCGCGGCACGGCTTCGTCGGCTACTACGCGAAAGCCATCCCGTACAAGACGTCGCTCGCGGTGCTCCTGGCATGGGGGCTCTCGGCATTGGTGCGTGGACCTCGGCTCGCCGATGGTTGGATCCACCTTGGGCTGGTCGGTCTCGGCGCCACCCTGTTCGTCTCGACGTCTCAGTACACGATCGGCCTCCGGTATGCGCTGGTCGCATTCCCCCTCATGTTCGTCGCGGCCGGGCGGCTGGCTGCGACCGGAGGCGCCACGCCGCTGGAAGCTCGCGTTCGGCTCGGGCTGTGCGCAGCCGTTGTGCTGGTGTGCTTGGGCGAGCAGGCCAGCGTATACCCGTACCCGCGCGCCTACGTGAACCGCGCCTTCGTGACGGGGCCAAAGTACGAGGCACTGGCCGACACGGACCTCGACTGGGGCGAGGGACTCATCGCCCTGGGCGACTTCGTCAAGGACCGGAATCTCGAACGGTTCGCATTGAGCTACCACGGCTCGGCGTCGCCAAACATCTTCGGCATCCGGCCCGCCTGGTACGAGAACCCGACAATCGAGGGCGTCTCGTACATGGCTCCACCAACCCATGGATGGTTCTTCGTCAGCTCCACCAACCTCAGCGGCCTCTACTTCCCGGACGACCGATACCGGTGGCTCAGAGGGCGGGAACCTGACGCAGTGGTCGGAGGTACCATCTACGGCTTCGACCTGGACCGGTTGGCGAGAGAAGGCACTTCAACGTCGCGGTGAGTCAAGGCGCGGGGTCCAGCCCGAGTTGACATGCTGATCATCCCCAGCGTCCATGGAGCGCTGATGCGCGCCCTCCGATCCGTTGCCTGGCCCCTGCTGGTGCTCGGTGCGGTGCTCGTCCTCGTCGCTCCCGGCCTGGCGCCAGACCGGCTGCTTTCCTGGCGCGACTCGCTCCGGCTGTTTGCGCCGCTCCGGCCCCTCATCGCAGAGGCCCTGCACGCTGGCCGCCTGCCCCTTTGGGATCCCTACGACGGCACAGGTACTCCGCTGTTCGCCCAACTCATCCACGGCGTACTCCACCCTGCCTCCGTGGCCCTGGCGCTCGTGGCCCCGGACGATCACCTCGACTCGCTGATCCTCGCCTACTTCCTGTTGGCGGCGCTGGGCACTTACGTGGCGGCCCGTTCGCTCGACGCGGAGCCGCCCGCCGCCGCTGCTGCCGCCGTGGGGTACGCCGGCTCCGGCTACGTCCTCGGCAGCGCAGCCTTCCTCACCTTCCTGGCTGGCGCCGCCAGCCTTCCATGGCTCGTAGCCGCCGGGCGTCGAGTGGGCCAGGGCCGAGGCCTCTCTGGTGCGGCATTGGCGCTCGCCACCGCCATGACCATCCTCTCTGGAGACCTCCACGCGGTAGTGGTGGGGGCGTGTCTGGGGGCGGCGCTGGCGCTCCACACCGGGGGGATCCGGGCCCTGCCACGCACTGCGGCGGGGTTCGGAGTCGGGACGCTTCTGGCCGGTGTACAGCTCCTTCCTTCCTGGCACTTCTTGCCGCTGACAGCGCGCAGTCTGGCGCTCGCGCCGGCGATGCGCGAGCAGTGGGCTCTCTCGCCCTGGCGCCTGCCCGAGCTCGTGGCGCCGGGCCTATTCGGCGGGCGGCCCGGGCCGACCGCGCCCGCAGTGTTCCAGGCGCTCGAGCCTGCGTCCCAGTTCCCCATGCCATTCGCAGCCAGCGTCTTCGTCGGCTCGGCGCTCCTGGCTGCTGCGATCGCCGCGGTGAAGATTCGACGGGCCCGGCCGCTCCTCGTGGCTGCACCACTGCTCCTCTGGATGGCGCTGGGCCACCGGCTCGGCGCGCAACAACTGCTCCAGCCAGTCCCGATCTGGGGTGACCTACGCTACGCCGAGAAGCTCGTAGGGCCGCTCACGCTCGTGCTGGCCCTGCTGGCCGGCTTGGGGCTCCCAAGGATGGCCGCTGCGGCGCCAACGAGGCTGGTCGGCCTGCTGGCGGCAGGATCTGGGCTCCTGGCCGGCCTGTTCGCCATTCCTGGGAGTGGAGGCGCGGTTCTCGGCGCGGTGCTACCGCTTCCGGCGATCGAGACTGGTCGAGCCCAGGCCGTGGAGGGTCTGCTGCTGCTCGGCATCGGCCTGGGCGCGCTCGCCGTCCTCCTGGCCATGGCGCGTCATGCACCTCGCGCCACTCCGGCGGCCTTCGCTGGCCTCGTGCTGGTCCAGGCCCTGCTTGCCGCTCCGTTCGCGCTCAATGCATCGCCGGCAGTCGTCCCCCGCCCTCCGAAGCCGCCCGCGCCGCCGCCGGGCGCACGACTTCACACGCCCGAGCAGCGCCTGCTTCCGGCCAGTCTGGCCGATGGTCTCGGCGCGAGCTACCGCGCGGAAGCTGCACTCGGGTTCCCTGGCTACAATGTTCTCGCGCGCGTCGACAACGTGGACGTCTACAGCGGCCTCGTCTCCCTCCGCTTCGAAGGTGTTTGGGGCGCACTGGACGGGCTTCCCTCCGGATGGCGTCGGTACGGCGTGACCCATGTCGTCCTTCCGGCCGGGCCGCTCGGCGATGTCGGTCGAGCGGCGGCTCACGGCGGCATCCGTATCGGCGAGGACGAACTGGTCCAGGTTTGGGCCGTGCCACACCGGCCATGGGCGTCCTTCGCGTCGGCGGCCAGGGCCGTGTCCGACGTTGGCCAGGCGCACGCTGCGACCGTTGCGGCGATACTCGCGGGCAGCGATGAGGTGGCTGTGGAGGCCGCCGCAGCGCCCCCGACGTCATCGGGGCGCGTCCTCTCAGTAGCTCGAGGAAGCGAAGCAGTGGAGGTGGAGGCGGAGGCAGACGGGCCGGCGCTGCTGATCGTGAACGACGCCTGGTGGCCTGGCTGGACCTCCGAGATTGACGGGCGCCCTACGGCCATCCTGGCCGCGGATGGGCTGGTGCGCGCCGTCCCATTCCCGACGGGACGCCATCGTCTGGTGATGCGATACGAGCCCGCAGAGGTATACGCCGGGCTGGCGCTGTCTGGCCTGGGTGTGGCGCTCCTCATCGCGCTGGCGGTTTGGGAGGAGCGAGTTCGGCACTCCAGGCAGACGCAGGTACCATCGGCCTGACCCCCCTCGGACGTGAGGGATTTGCAGGAGCATTACCTCCCCCCATCGGCGTGACCAGACGGCGACCATGCGCACCCTCCACCAGGAGGGCGGCGATGGCGTTCCGAGAGGTAACCGCCCGGCCGCGGCCGTCTTGACGTAGGTCTCTCGGGAGCCCGCGCGTGGCGGGCCCGTGGTGATCCTCCTTCCTGTCCGGGTTCGCCGCCGACCAGCTTCAGGCCGACGGCTCGGCTGCTTGCGGCTTCCAGCGGTGCGGCAACAGTCCGTCGAGGCGCGAGGCCGGGTGGGTCTGGACGCGGAGGAGCACGTCGGCGAGGTACTCGACCGGGTTGACGCCGTTCGCCTCGCAGGTGGCGATGAGCGAGTAGAGACCGGCCAGGTTCTCGCCGGCGCCGTCATTGCCGACGAAGAGGAAGTTCTTCCGGCCGAGGGCGCAGACCCTGAGCGCCCGCTCGGATTCATTGTTGTCCAGCGGCAGCGCGGGGTCGGTGACGAAGAGGCTGAGCGCATCCCACTGGTTGAGCGCGTACTTGATGGCGTCGCCCATCGGCCCCTTGGGCAGGTGCTTCGGCCGCTCGGCCTCGAGCCAGACGTGGAAGGCTTCCATCACCGGCTTGCTGCGCTCCTGCCGCATGGCGAGGTGCGCCGGCGCGCCGGCGAGGCCGGCCTCCCAGGCGGCGCGCTCCACGCGGTACACGTCCAGGATGAAGTCCATGGCCTGCCTCGCCTCGGCGGGGGCCGTGGACAGCGCCTCGAAGAACTTCCTCCGCGCGTGCGCGAGGCAGCCGGCGCGCTCCCGACTGCCCGGCACCGTCACCTTGTCGTAGGCGACGTAGCCGTCCACCAGGAGCTTGCCCACCGTGTTGGTCAGCACCCGGAGCGGCGTCTCACCGGAGCGGCTGTTCGAGTAGACGTAGGCGATGAGGGTCTTCTCGTCCGCGTCCTTGGCGATGAAGTCCCAGATCCACGCGGTGCGGGTCTTTCCCTTGGCCTGCACCGGCATCGTGGTCTCGTCGGCGAGGACGAGCGGGTTGATGGCGATCAGCGCGAGCAGCCGCTCGTAGAGCACGTTCGACGCACGGGCCGTGGCGTGGAAGAGGTCACCCAGGGTCGAGTCGTTTACCGGCACGCCGGCCCGACGCCAGGCCTTGGCCTGACGGTAGAGCGGGATCGAGTCGGCGCACTTCGACTCCGCCACCTGGGCCATGAACGTCGGGCCGAAGCGAGTCTTGTCGAAGACCTTGTCCGGCGGGTCAGCGGTGAGGATGCCCTCGCCGCAGCGGCAGCGGAGCTTCTCCTGGACGTGGAGCTGTCGCTCCACCCGGGCGGCGACCAGCTCGTACATCTCGGTGAGCTTGCCCTCGCCGAGCGGCGTGAACTCGCGGCCGCCACAGCGTGGGCAGACCTTCTCGGCCTCGGGCACCTTGTGCTCGATGCGGCGGGTGCCGATCTGCTTGCGCAGGGCGGCGTTCTCCTCCCGGAGCTCCAGCGCGGCGAGGCGGGCGGCCTCGGCGTCGGCGGGGTCGCGCAGCTCATCCGCCACCCGCGGCATCTTCTCGGACCGCTTGCCGAAGACGTGGCGCTGGAGCTTCTCGACGGTGGCCCTGACCGCCACCAGCTCCGCCTTGGCCTCGGCCAGCTCGGCGCCGAGCTTCTCGGCCTCGTCACGCCACTCGCATCGATGCTCCTCGCGCACGGCGAGCGGTCGCACCGCCGCGAGACGAAGACGAAGAAGTCGCCGGTGAAGACGTTCTCCTGCAGCTCCTCCTCGACGATGGCCTTCAGGCCGTCGATCGACTTGCGCATGTCGATCGGCGCGGACCCGATGAAGATCTTCACCGCCGCCGGGATGGTGATCACGGCTACAGGGCGGCGGCCAGGGCGCGGAGGTAGGCCAGGTCGGTCCCGGCCGGGAAGCGGAGGGAGGCGCCCGAGGGCAGCGCCAGCTCCAGCAGGCTCTCCGGCGCCGCGGCCACCAGCGCCCGGGTCCGCGGCTTCGCCGCGGACGCTACCACCTCGACCGGCACGAGACGCGAGCCCTTCCTCGCGGCCTCCATCTTGGGGGTTTGACCAGACACCTTGGCTGCCTCCGTCATCAGCGGCCGGCTCTCCTTGCGCAGCCGGTAGATCCAGTAGGGTCAAGTCCTGATTTGTGTGTAAATCGCACTTCGCGTGAAGCTCCTCGGATTCTTCAGGCCGCCTTGGCGACGGCGACCTCCTTCGACTTCAGCAGGGACATGTCCAGGTAGCGGCGGTCGGTCCAGATGGCGGTCACGTTGAGGGCGACGGCGGTGACCAGGCGCAGGGCGCTGGCCCGGTCCGGGAAGGCGCCCACCGCGTTGGTGCGCCGCTTGATCTCGCCGTGGAGCCGCTCGAGGCCGTTGGTGGAGCGGATGCGGTGCCAGTGCGCCTTGGGGAACGCGTAGAACCTGGTGGCCGCCTCGAAGCCGGCGTCGAGGCACGCCATCGACTCTGGGAGCTGTCGGCCGAGGCCGCCGGCGGCCAGCTCAGCCATCCGCCTGCGAGCCTCGGCCTTGGTGGGAGCCAGGAAGACCTGCCAAACCGCCTTGGCGAGGCGCGCCCTGAGCTTCTGGGGGGCCTTCCCGACGATGTTCCGCTGGAGGTGGACGCAGCACCGCTGCAGCGGCGCCTCTGGCAGGTGGTGGCGCACCGCCTTGGCCAGGCCGGCGTGGGCGTCGGCGACGACGAGCTGTACCCCCGACAGACCACGCTCGTTGAGCTGGGCGAGCAGATCGCTCCAGGACGCCTCCGACTCCTCGGCGCCGATCGTGATCGCCAGGAGCTGCCGGTGGCCGTCCAGGCCGACGCCGTAGGCTACCAGCGCCGAGACGTTCTCGACCTCGCGGGCCCACCGGGCGTCGAGGAAGGTGGCGTCGAGGAACAGGTAGGGGATCGGCCCCTCGATGGGCGCCTTCCGAAGATCCTCGACCTTGGTCCCCAGCGTCTTCGCGGCCCGGCTCACGGCGGAGCGGCTCACGTGCTCGCCCATGAGCGCCTCGGTGACCTGGCCGATGTCGCGGGTCGAGGCGCCTCGGACGTAGGCGGCCACCATCATGTCGTCGACCTCGGCGCTGCGGCGCTTGTACCGCTCGACCACGGCGCCACCGGCAGACCCGCCCTCGCGAGCGCGCGGCACCTGGAGGTCGACGGCACCCATCGAGGTGATGAGCCGGCGCAGGTAGGTCCCGTTCCGGCTGTCGACCCGCTGGGCCTGGCGCTGCCACTTCTTGGCACCGACCAAGGCCTGGATCTCCTCCTCCAGGACGACCTCCAAGGCGACCCTGATGGCGCCCCGGCAGAGGGTGCGCAGATCGGTGCGGAAGTTCTCTTGCGTCGGCAGTTCAAGCTCGGCAACCTCGTTCATCGGAAGCTCCTTGGACTCGCCGCCAAGCGAGGCCGTTCGGGTTTTGGATACCGAGGAGCTTCCACTTCCTTTTCGGCCTCCGCGAACTTCCGATTCACACAATCTTAGGGACACAACCTCCAGTAGCGCAGGTTGGTGAACGAGACGCCTCGCTCCGTGGCGAACTCGCGCTGTGTCAGGTCGCACGACTCGAAGTCAGCGACGAGCTTCACCCAGCGGGCCTTGTCCTGGTCGTCCATGTGCTCCTCCGTCGTGAGCGGTGGAGCATCAGGCCGGCCGGTCACCCCCGCCAGACGTCCGGCGCCGGTCGGTTACCTTGAGCCCGATCTTCTCAGGTGCTTGCGCGTGCCGAAGCGCTTCGAGAAACGCCTTCAGGTTCTTGGCAGAAGCCAGATAGACAGGCTGCAGCGACATACTCCCCCCTCGGGCATCGCCGACTCGCATCGGAGTTTCGCCAATAGTATCACCCGCTGGCGAGGTAACTGGGCGCGCGCCTCCCGGGCACTGGTACGGCCCGTGTTTAAGCCAAAGATCGAAGCCTTTAACAGCACCGTCCCCTTCGTGGCCTTGTTCAAGGATCCCTTGGGGATCCGCACGGATACGGGGCTGTATCAAAGGGAAGCTACCGCCACTACCGGATGTACCCATACCCCTCCAGGGGCCCCAACCTATGGTGCTGCAGTCAAGGTTATTGAAGGGATATCCGTTTTCCTTTAATACGTTGGGACCATGAGTGCAGCGACTCTAGGAACCAGGTCGGGCCGTTCCGGTAGGTTTGTCGCCCAGGCGGGTGGGTTTCGCGCCTTCATCCCGGCCCCCCTGCCACCGAACCCTCCGGTGGATGTGAGCCCCGACCTCTCTCGGTTGCTCTCCGCGGCCGACCTGGCGCTTGGCAGGCTCGATGGCTCCACGAGCATCCTGCCGAACCCGAACCTGTTCGTCGCAATGTACGTCCGCCGTGAAGCGGTGCTCAGTTCTCAGATCGAGGGGACGCAGGCATCCCTGACGGATGTCCTCGAGTTCGAGGCGGGCGACCAGCAGCGCGAAGGTGTGCGCGACGCATCCGAGGTCGTGAACTACATCCGGGCCCTCAACTTTGGACTGGAGCGCGTCAACGAGCTTCCACTCTCCCTGCGGCTCCTGAAGGAGATCCACGGAGAACTGATGCGCGGTGCCAGGGGAGAGGACCGGGCGCCGGGTGAGTTCCGAAGGATTCAGAACTGGATTGGACCGGCCGGAGTGAGGTCGCCTAGCGAGGCCTCCTTTGTGCCGCCACCACCGCATGAACTCATGCGGGTGCTTGGCGAACTGGAGGTGTTTCTTCATGACGCCGAACTGCCCCCGCTCGTCCACGCTGGCCTGGCCCACGCGCAGTTCGAGACAATCCATCCGTTCCTGGATGGAAACGGCCGAATGGGCCGGCTCCTTACGACCTTCTTGCTCTGCAAGAATGGCGTCCTGAGCCGACCCCTTCTTTACCTCAGCCACTACTTCAAGCGGCACCGAGCCCAGTACTACGACCGGCTCCAGGCGACGCGGGTCGATGGGGACTGGGAAGGCTGGCTTAGGTTCTTCCTCACGGGAGTGCAGGAGGTGGCCGCAGAGGCTGCCGACAGGTCGCGCCAGATCATCGCTCTGAGCGAGAGCACCAAGCAGCTCCTGGCACGCCAGGGCAAGGCGAGCGGGAATCTCATTCGATCGCTCGACTTTCTGTTCCAGCAACCGATCGCCACCGTGAACTCACTGGCGAGAGGTATCGACGTGACCTTCCCAACTGCGAGCGGCATCGCTTCGCGCCTAGTCAAGCTGAAGGTGCTTCGAGAGGAGACCGGCTTCCAGCGGAACCGTCGCTTCCGCTTCGGTCCCTACATGGACCTCTTCGCCGATGACACAGAGACCGAAGCCGAGCAGGCGAATCCTGGCAAAACCGGCGCGTAGCCAACTGAGGGGTCGGTATGGCGATGGACCCGAGCACAAGGCCCTGTCACTCAGCGTCAAGGACCAGCGAGAGCTGCCCGGTCCCCACCACCCCCTGACACAAAGCTGCTTCAGTCGCACTCCGGGCCCGCCGTTTCTCCAGCTGATCCCGAGGCCTTGGCCGAGAGCCCACCAGGCCTGAAAATCCCCGTGTCCCTGGTTCGATTCCGGGTCCAGGCACTGACATCACGTCCGACATCTCGGGCCCGCGCGACCGCAAGGTCTCGCGGGTCCTTCTGTTCCTGGAGGGTACGGCGAACGCGGTGTCGGGTGGTCGGCAGTCCAGACGGCCCGCGCGGCGAAGTCGTCGGGGCTTGCGAGCGGAAGCCGAAGTAGAACGACGCCCTGGCTCGCCCCGAGGCCTCTCCGCAGGACCAGCTCGCCGAAGTCCTTGTCGAGGGTGATGAGGACCCGCGCCTCGTCCCTGGACCGCGCCAACACCTGCTCGTCCGACGCGCCGGGCGCCTCGATGCGGATCCAGGCCACGTCATGCCCTGCGGCGCGCAGCCCCTCGACGGCCGCGCGCGGGAGGTTCTCGTTGGCGAGGAACCGCATCGCTAGCCGTGCGCCGCCGGGAAGACCCGCTCCTCGGCGAGGACGTCCTTGGCGTAGGCCACGCAGGCGCGGATGTCCTCGACCGTGAGCCCCGGGTAGCTCGCCGGGACCTGGTCGAAGCTCCAGCCACCGGCGACGAGCTCGAGCACGAACTCCACGGCGAGGCGCGTTCCACGCACGACGGGCTTGCCCACGAGGATGGCGGGATCGGCGGTGATGCGCTCGCGCCAGTCGGTGGCCATGACGCCCCAAGCATAGTGCTGGCCGCGAGCCGCGTCACGCTGGGCCGCAATACTCTCGGGAGCCAGCCGGCTCCGGGCCAGGTCCCGCCAGACGGCAAGGTCTCGCGGGGCCTCTTGCTCTTCGGGGAGGTGGCGGCGCCCCGCTCATGGCTGGAGGCGCTCGCTGCGCCACGGAGCTCCCGGCGCCTGGCGGCGATACCGGACCCGCTCGTGCAGCCGATCGGACCGCCCCTCCCAGAACTCGATCGAGTCGGGGACGAGCCGGTAGCCGCCCCAGGTGGGCGGGCGTGGCACATCGCGCCCCTCGTGCTCGCGCCGGACCTGCTCGAGCTTCGCGAGGAGCGCCGCGCGGTCGGCGATCGACGCGCTCTGCGCCGAGGCGACCGCCGCGAGCTGCGACCCGCGCGGGCGGGAGCGCCAGTAGGCGTCGCTCTCCTCGGCGCCGAGCCGGGCAACGGTCCCCTCCACGCGCACCTGCCGCGGCGGCCACGACCAGTGGAAGACGAGGGCGGCCCGCGGGTTCGCGTCGAGCTCCAGCCCCTTCCGGCTCAGGTAGCCCGTGTGGAAGTCGAAGCCCTGCTCGGTGACCCCCTTCACCAGCACCATGCGCGCGGAAGGGCGCCCGTCCGGCGTCGCCGTCGCGAGCGCGGCTGCGTTCTCCTCGGGCAGCTCGCCGCCGTAGATCCAGGCCGCCAGGCGCCGGAGCGCCCGCCGGAGACGAGGCGCCAAGCGGCCGGGCACCGTGCCCATCCCCGCCTCGCGCCGCCACGCGAGGAAGAGCGCGATCGGGTCCTGCCCTCCGTTCGTCACGTGCGCCTCAACTCCTGGGCGATCGCCGCGCCCAGCAAGGGGATGGCGCGCTCGAGCTGCGCGGGCTTCGGGTAGGCGTACCCGAGCTTGAAGCCGTGGAGGTGCGGCGTCCCGAAGAAGGACTCGCGCGTCGCGTCGATGACGATCCCCCGCTCGAGGAGGCGCGCCGAGAGCCGATCCAGGTCGACGGCTCGGGGGAGCTCCATCCAGAGCAGCGGGCCTCCGCCCGGCGTCGTCCAGGAGACGCCGTCGGGCATGTGACGCCGCAGGAGGTCGAGGCAGAGGCCGTAGCGCTCGTCCAGCGCGCGCTGCAGCCCCTCGAGGTGCGTGTCGTAGTAGCCGCGGTCGAGGAACTCGAAGAGCGACGCCTCAAGGAGCATCGGGCCGCCGAGCGTGGAGACCCGCTTGGCCTCGACCAGCGCCCCGATGGTCTGCTCGTTGGCGAGGAGGTAGCCGATCCGCATGGACGGCAGGAGCTTCTTGGTGAACGAGTTCATGTAGAGGACGTCCGGCCCTCCCAGCGCTCGCAGCGACGGGCGGAACTCGGAGAACGAGAGCATGTCCGAGCCCCAGTCGTCCTCCAGGATCCCCATCCCGATCTCGGCGGCGATGGCGAGGATGGTCTCGAGCCCCTCCGTCGTGTGCGAGTAACCAGTCGGGTTGTGGAAGTTGGTCGTGAGGTAGAGCAGGCTCGGCCGCGCCGCGCGGAGCTGGCGCGACCACGCGTCGAGATCGGGCCCACCGAACGGGTCGAAGGGCAGGCCGGTGACGGCGACGCCGTTCATCTCGAAGAGGCGCCGGGCGAGGAAGTAGGCCGGGTTCTCGGTCGCCACGCGCCGGTCCGCCAGGGCGCGGCAGACGACGTCCAGGGCCTGCTGGCTCCCGGTGGTGATGAGGACGTGCTCGGCGGCGGCCGGGATGCCGCGCCGCCGGAGCCGGTCGGCGATGGCCCGGCGCAGCGGTGCGTGCCCCTGCGCCTCGTAGAAGGCGTGGATGCCCGGCGTGCGCAGCACCGAGCGGATGCACTCCGAGAGGCGCCGGCGCGGGAGCAGGTCGGGATCGACGAAGACGTGGCTGAGGGACACGGCGCCGTGGGCGCCGGCGCCATGGGAGGGGAGGCGCGCCGGCTGGAGCCGCGGAGCGGGCGGCGCCGCGCCAGGCTCGGCGTGGGCGGCGGCGGTCTTCCCGCGCAGGAACACGCCGCGCCGGCGCCTCCCGGCGACCACGCCGCGCGCGGCCGCCTCCGCGTAGGCGGCGGCCACCGTGTTCTTGGAGATGCCGAGCTGGTGGGCCAGCACGCGCACCGGAGGCAGGCGCAGGCCGGTCTCGCCGGACCGGCGGCTCGCCGCGGCGACGATGGCCGCGACGATCTCCCGGGCCCCCACCAGGCGGCCGGCGCGGTCGCCGTCGAGGTTCACGTTCAGGCGTAGGTATGGCTCCATCGAGGATCTCCGTCGCGACGGGTCAGCGACCGCGCCCGTCGTTCGAGGGGAAGACTAGTCGACCTCGTGCCCGCCGCCGTGGGACAGGGCGCGAATACCGGCTGGGACAGGGGCCCGGGAGGGGGCCGGTGGCCAGGTGGCCTCCCGGACGTCGAGGGAGGCCGGCCGCGCGTCGCTGGCGACAGGGTCGGCTCCGCGCCGAGGGCATGCGCCAGGGTGCTGACGGTGTCCAGCGTCGGATTGACCCGCCCGCCCTCGATCCGGCTGAGCTCCGCCAGCGAAACCCGGACCTGGTCGAGAGCTGGCGCGGGCTCAGGGAAGCTCGGGTCCGGATCCCCGCAGCGCACTCCAGGCGACCGCGATCGGGACCGTCTCCGCGGCGACATCAACCCGATAGAAGAGGACGTAGGGCGTGCCCTTGAGTCGCCAGATCCGGTACCGCGGGTCCGGCGAGTACGTCCGCCCGAGCCCGGGGTGCTCCGACATCGCCGCGACCGCTGCCTCGAGGGCGTCCTCGACGTGAACCCGCGAGGCCGGCCGGTTCTGGCGCCACCAAGCCGCCAGCGCCAGGAGCTGTCGCCGCGCCGTCGGCGAGACCTGGACCTTCACTTCGCTGCCCGGAGCTCCCGGAGGAACACGTCTGCCGGCAGGGCCTGGCCGGCGGCGATCTCGGCCTCAGCCTCCCGGAGGGAAGCGTGCAGCCTGGCGCGCTCTTCGTCCGGCAGAGCCGCGAGGGGGTCGACCCTGTCGAGGCTCGCGAAGGGATCGCTCGCGTCCCTCAGGTACTCCAGGTATCGCCGCGCAGCTTGCTCCTCACCTGGTGGCAAGGCGTCGACGAGGTCATGGAGGTCCTGGCGGGCGGTGTTGCTCATGCGGGGATCCTAGCGGTCCCGGGTTCGGACCGCCACGGGGCCCTCCAGCTGAGCCCGTAGCGGCGCGGACCGTCGTCATCGCAGGCGCCGACCGGGCGGCGCCCGCTCGAGGCGACTTGCGCCATCGACGTGGCTCCCGGCTACGCCCGCGGCGCGGCCACCTTCGCCGGATCCCGCGCCCGCCGGAGCATCAGCAGCGATGCCACCAGCGCCACGGTCATCAGGGTGAGGAGGGAGATCTCGAGCATACCGTCGCGGAAGTGCTCCGACGTGCTGTCCTTCCCGGTGACGGAGAACTCGGCGGTCACCACCAGGATTCGCCGGGTGGCGGCGATGAGCCCCACCACCAGGAAGGGCTCCGGCAACAGCGCGTGCTCGCGGAACGACACCTGCACCGTGTAGAGCAGCTCCACCAGCATCAGCACCAGCAGCGTCCGGTCGAGGAGGTTGATCACCCCGGCGAGCGGGGTGCCCTCGAGCGAGGCTCGCCACAAGCCCACGGCGGCGTTCACCAGCAGGATCGCAGCGCTGGAGGCCAGGAGCACGGCGATGCCGATGTAGACGACGTCCTCGACCAGCGTGAAGGCGCGCGCGATCAGCGCACGCGTCCTACCCGGGTCCTGCTCTCCAGCGGGATGGGCCACGGTCCACCTCCTCCGGGCCAGCGCTCATGGTCACGAGCACCCCCTCGTGAACCTTCCGCGGGGACGGCCGCGGTGCCGAGCCATCTCGGGTATCGAGGCGTCATCGGCCCGGCGACACGGGCCGCGACATGACGGTGCTGCCCCCGGGCACGAAGGCGGTGAACTCCTCCGAGGCCTGCAGCTCGGGCGGCACCGCCTGCGCCGCGACCTTGCGGAAGCCATGGCCGGCGAAGAAGTCGTCGGCCGTGGTGGTGACGACGTAGAGCGTCTTGACGCCCGCCAGCACCGCCTCGAAGAGGAGCCGGTCGTGCAGGCGGCTCCCCAGGCCGGCGTTTCGGCGCGTCCAGTGGACCGCCATGGAGCGGACCAGGCCGTCCTGGCCGGCCACCTGCAGCCCGGCGCAGCCGATGAGCCGGCCGTTCTCGCTGGCCACGATGAAGCGCTGGTTCGCGCCGCCGACATCCCGCGAGGGCAAGAGCGAGCCCACCAGCAGCCGCTTGATGGCGTCGAGATCGCCGCCCGACGCCGGGCCGATGGAGGTGGTGGTGCCCCCGGTCGCGGTGGTCGGCACCAGCTCCCGCGCGAAGACACGGATGAGCCGGCGGCGCAGCTCGTTGCGGACCGCGCGGTAGCGGGCGAGCCGCTCCTCCTCCGTGCCCCCGCCGGCGGCCGGGTCGGGCAGCGGCCAGTGGACCCGGAGGACGTCGCGCAGGGCGGGTGGGGTGGGGTCCTCCTCCGACACCACCAGGATCGCCTGCACGTCGGAGGTGTCCACCTCTTCGAGCGCCTTGGGGTGCTGGTCGCCGATGTCCACCGAGAGCTCGGCGAGCACGCGCTTCACGAGCGGGTCGACGCGCCCGCGGCTGGCGCCGGCCGAGGAGATGCGGACCTGGCGCGGCGCCAGGGCGTGCGCGATCCCCTCGGCGAGCTGGCCGCGGGTGGAGTTGGTCCGCGACAGGATCAGCGCGTGGCGCGCGCCGCAGGAGTGCAGGAGGTCCGCGTCCGCTTCCCAGGTCGACATGGCCACACCTCGCGTCCGGACCGGGGCACCTGCGCGGACCGGTGCCGACAGCCATAGCACGTGGTGTCCTGCCCTCGCCCGAGGCAGCAGCGGGACCTCCATGGGCCCTGCCGCCCGGCCGGCCCGCGGCTAGAGACCTGACCACCACATGGACGCCCACTTCGATCAGGTCATGCGCCTCCGGGCCGAGCTGGCGCGCCAGGCGGCGCCGCCGCGCCGCTACTTCGCCTACTCCACCGTGCTCGACCGGATCGCCTTCGAGGCGTGGCGCGCCGAGCATGGGTACGGCTCGTTCGACCTGCCGGAGGGGGTGGTCGCCGAGGCGCCTGACCTCGACCTGGTCTACGACTTCCCGTCCCGCTGGTGGGGCGGCCGCGTGGCGGGGCTGGCGGACAAGGCGGGCGCCGCGGTCTTCGGGCGGCTCTTCACGGTGGCGGGCGTCGACTGGCCCATCGTGCAGCACAAGGAGGGGGCCATCACCGGGATGTGCGTCGAGCGCCCGGTCTGGGTGCTCGCCGGCGGCGAGCGGCTCGAGGCCACCGCCTTCACCACCAACCCCGGGCGCGCCTCCCTCGAGGGACCGGTGAGCGCGCGCTTCGTCGAGGCGCTCGTGCGGGGTGCCCGCGCCGCGGGCCTCCCGGGGGACTACGTGGAACGGCTGGGGCGGCCGCCGGCGTGAGCTGCTGGACGGCCAGCTCCAACTCCATCCGATCCACGCGGCCCAGATCCCGGCGACGATCGCGATGAAGTCGCCGTCAGGGATGCCGTCCGCCCCAGGACGGCGGGTTGAATGACTCACCCTCTGATGCTGATGGGGGCCCCGGCCTTCACGTTGTTGGTCTCGATGAGCTCGCGGAGCGTGCCAGGGTAGTCGGCGATGGCGCCGAGGTAGTAGGTGCCGGTGGTGCCAGGTGCCGGCAGGTCGGCGTGGCCCACGATGGACTGCGTCCGACAGGCGCCGGCCGGCAGCACGACCAGGGCGCCGCCCACCAGCCGGTCTGCCGCAGGGTCGGGCGGCGCCGAGGGGTCTGGAGGGAGGATGATCGAGTCGGCAGAGAGGACCAAGTCGACCCGCGCGCCGCCCGGAGCGGTGCCCTGGTTGCAGACCGTCACGGTGACCGTGAGAGGGCTCCCGGGCAGCACGCTCGTCGGCCCCTTCACCGCCGTCACCGCCAGGTCGGGCATGGAGCCGATGCCGATCTGGCTCGCCGGCCCGATGTTGTTGGTCTCGATGAGCTCGGGGAGCATGTTCGGGACGTCGGCGACGGCGCTGAGGAAGTAGGCCCCGTCCGTCCCAGGTGGCGGCGGCTCGGCGTGGCCCAGGACATTCTGGGTCCCGCAGCTACCGGGCTGGAGCTGGAAGAAGGCACCGCCCACCAACCGGTCTGCCGAAGGGCCGGGCGGCGTCAAGGGGTCTGGCGGGAGGAGGATCGAGTCGGCGGAGAGGATGAGGTCGACCTGCGCGCCGCCCGGAGCGGTGCCCTGGTTGCAGACCGTCACGGCGGCCGTGAGAGGGCTCCCGGGCAGCACGCTCGGCGGCCCCTTCACCGCCGTCACGACCAGGTCAGGGCCGTACCCGATGGTGATCTGGCTCGCCGGACCGGTGTTGTTGGTCTCGATGAGCTCGGGGAAATTGTTCGGGGCGTCGGCGACGGCGCTGAGGAAGTAGGTCCCATCCGTCCCAGGTAGCGGCGGCTCGGCGTGGCCCTGGACACTCTGGGTTCCACATCCACCGGGCCGGAGGAGCTGGAAGAAGGCACTGCCCACCAACCGGTCTGCCGCAGGGTCGGGCGACGCCGAGGGGGCCGGAGGGAGGATGGTCGAGTCGGAGGAGAGGACCAGATCGACCTGCGCGCTGGCCGGAGCGGTCCCCTGGTTGCAGACCGTCACGGTGGCCGTGAGAGGGCCCCCTGGCAGCACGCTCGGCGGCCCCTTCACCGCCGTCACCACCAGGTCCGGGCCGTATCCGATGCCGATCTGGCTCACCGGCCCGATGTTGTTGGTCTCGATGAGCTCGGGGAGCACGTTCGGGGCGTCGGCGACGGCGCTGAGGTAGAACGCCCCGGTCGGCCCAGGCGGCGGCGGCTCGGCGTGGCCCTGGACACTCTGGGTCCCGCAGCTCCCGGGCTGGAGCTGGAAGAAGACACCGCCAACCAACCGATCCGCCCAGGGGTCGGGTGGCGCCGAGGGGTCTGGAGGGAGGACGATCGGGTCGGCGGAGAGGACCAGGTCGACCTGCGCGCCGCCCGGAGCGGTCCCCCGGTTGCAGACCGTCACGGTGGCCGTGAGAGGGCTCCCAGGCAGCACGCTCGGGGGGCCCTTCACCGCCGTCACCACCAGGTCCGGGGCGTAGCCGATGCCGATCTGGCTCGCCGGCCCGATGTTGTTGGTCTCGATGAGCTCGGGGAGCATGTTCGGGAGGTCGGCGACGGCGCCGAGGAAGTAGGGGCCGTCCTGGCCCGGCCAGGGCACGTCGGCCGAGCCCTGCAGGCTCAGGGTCTCGCAGGCGCCGGGCTGGAGGAGCTGGAAGACGCCGCCGCCCACCAACCGGTCTGCCGCAGGGTCGGGCGGCGCCGAGGGGTCTGGAGGGAGGATGATCGAGTCGGCGGAGAGGACGAGGTCGACCTGCCCGCCGCCCGGAGCGGTCCCCTGGTTGCAGACCGTCACCGAAACGGGGAAGGAGCTGCCAGGCTGCGCGCTCGGCGGCCCCTTCACCGCCGTCACCACCAGGTCCGGGCCGTACCCGATGCCGACCTGGGTCGCTGGTCCGGTGTTGTTGGTCTCGATGAGCTCGGGGAGCATGTTCGGGGCGTCGGCGACGGCGCTGAGGTAGAACGCCCCGGCCGGCCCAGGCGGCGGCTCGGCGTGGCCCAAGACATTCTGGGTCCCGCAGCTACCGGGCTGGAGCTGGAAGAAGGCCTGGCCCACCAGCCGGTCTGACGCAGGGTCGGGCGGCGCCGAGGAGGCCGGAGGGAGGATGATCGAGTCGGCGGAGAGGACCAGGTCGACCTGCGCGCCACCCGGAACGGTCCCCTGGTTGCAGACCGTCACGGTGGCCGTGAGAGGGCCCCCTGGCAGCACGCTCGCCGGCCCCTTCACCGCCGTCACCACCAGGTCGGGCATGGAGCCGACACCGATCCGGCTCACCGGCCCGGTGTTGTTGGTCTCGATGAGCTCGGGGAGCGTGTTCGGTACGTCGGCGACGGCGCCGAGGAAGTAGGCGTCGTCCTGGCCCGGCCAGGGCACGTCGGCCCAGCCCGGCACGCTCAGGGTCTCGCAGGCGCCGGGCCGGAGGGGCTGGAAGAAGGCCTGGCCCACCAACCGGTCTGCCGCAAGATCGGGCGGCGCCGAGGGGTCTGGAGGCAGGATGATCGAGTCGGCGGAGAGGACCAGGTCGACCGACGCCCCGCCCGGAGCGGTCCCCTGGTTGCAGACCGTCACGGTGGCCGTGAGAGGGCTCCCAGGCAGCACGCTCGGCGGCCCCTTCACCGCCGTCACCACCAGGTCCGGGCCGTACCCGATGCCGATCTGGCTCGCCGGCCCGGTGTTGTTGGTCTCGATGAGCTCGGGGAGCATGTTCGTGGCGTCGGCGATGGCGCTGAGGAAGTAGGCCCCGTCCGTCCCAGGCGGCGGCGGCTCGGCGTGGCCCAGCACGCTCTGGGTCCCGCAGCTCCCGGGCTGGAGCTGGAAGAAGGCACCGCCCACGAGCCGGTCTGCCGCAGGGTCGGACGGAGCCGGCGCCTGGATGATCGAGTCGGTGGAGAGGACCAGATCGACCTGCGCGCCGCCCGGAGCGGTCCCCTGGTTGCAGACCGTCACGGTGGCCGTGAGAGGGCTCCCCGGCACCACGCCCGGAGGCCCCTTCACCGCCGTCACCACCAGGTCCGGGCCGTACCCGATGCCGATCTGGGTCGCCGGCCCGATGTTGTTGGTCTCGATGAGCTCGGGGAGCATGTTCGGGACGTCGGCGACGGCGCCGAGGAAGTGGGCCCCGTCCTGGCCAGGCCAGGGCACGTCGGCCCAGCCCTGCACGCTCAGGGTCTC
>Ga0209464_10000159_pt1 | contig 23149 bp, 15 predicted proteins | sample DOMMetBare1Fresh_2_FD_187473 | JGI IMG/M metagenome (GOLD analysis project Ga0209464, IMG submission 187473) | Wetland sediment microbial communities from St. Louis River estuary, USA, under dissolved organic matter induced mercury methylation -... | ecosystem: Environmental > Aquatic >...
CCTGTCATATTTGCTGACGGTGTTTCTATTTAATAACTCACGCAATAAATCGTCATCCCACCATACCGCCATGCTTATCGGCAGACTTCTGTCTCTAGGGGCAATAACCTGACCTTTGACATTGAGGATCCCCCCCGACTCTGTTGACCACATCTCTACACCGGGAGAAACAGGGTCAATATCCGCCGCCATACAACGACCCACATCCTGGCTACTTTTAACTTGTACAAGCACTTTTCCGGTAGCAGCATCGCGGAGTGTTGAGCCATCACGCCCATTTTCATGACAAGCCCAGACCTGCAATCCCTTCAGGGATAAGTCAAACTTTGTCAGATGCATGGCATCTCCATGTTCCAATCCGGTAGTGTAAAGTCCTTTGCCATTGTGGTCAATGGTACAAGACCCATAGACTATTTCGTCGCAGCTATCTCCATCGACATCGCCCACCCGAAGATTATGATTCCCTTGTCCGGCATAATTCTTATTTTCGGGCTGATTACTATCAAAAATCCAACGTTGTTTTAGCTCTTTTCCATCCCAGTCATAAGCAACGAGTACTGTACGCGTATAATACCCACGACACATTACCACGCTCGGATGAATGCCATCCAGATTTGCCACACATGCCAGGAAACGGTCAACTCTGTTTCCATAGCTATCCCCCCAGTCAGCTATATTTCCCCTCGGAGGAGTATAGTTAATAGTTTTCAGCGCCTCACCGGTTAGCCCTGAAAATACGGTCAGGTATTCATTCCCGCTAAGTATGCGGCCCTGAAGAAAAGGAGTATCTTTTCCCTGTTTATTTTTTCTTGTTTTAGCGAGCTCCCCTTTTTCCCGGTAATCGGCATTCGCATCGCCTATAACATGTCCTTTGCCATCAACAGTTCCATCAGATGTCCGCATGACTACTTCCGCTTTGCCATCTCCATCCAAATCGTAGACCATAAACGCCAGATAATGTGAACCGGCGCTGATATTCCGTCCCAGGTCTATTCGCCACAAATGCTGTCCATTCAGGCGATAGCAGTCATAATAAACCGGTCCGGTATATCCCTCAAATGAATTGTCGCGCGAATTGGACGGCTCCCATTCCAGGATAATTTCATACTCTCCATCTCCATCCACATCGCCGATAGAAGCATCTCCAGCAGAATAGCTGTATTTATCACCTGTAGGAGTTACACCATCAGAAGGTCTCCGGATAGGTATTTCAATGCAACCTGTCGGTGCATTCTGAGGCAGACTATATTTGCCGTCCAAATGATGCGTTTCCACACCATTGATTTCCGGACGCACCTCGTAAACAGCCGTAGTTGAATTTGGATTATTATCACTAAAGAATGTACCTTCTACTAATGGTTTTTTATTCAACCGTGCTCCATCCCTATATACATTAAATGCTGTATTTAAGGGGTCAGAAGATAAATATCGCCACGAAAGAATGACCTCTGCCGGACTTTTTCGTATAGCGACCAGTCCGCGCCCTATTCGTTCACGTTGCAGCCTGGCGAAATTGTAATTCGGTTGAGCAAAGCCACACAAGAGAGAGCCACAAATTAATACTACACTCAAATACTTTCTCATATAAGTATTATCCTTTTTTACTTTAGTTTCAGGATATCCGATAAACGTGTAAACACCTGCCTGCCGAGGTATTCTGCCGACTTTTCATTGAAATGAGTACGGTCACCTTGCAATTCTCCTGTAGACATATCTATGAGGTAAGCATTGCCATCTTCTGCTGCGAGACGTTTCATGCCCGCCTCAACGTCAGCACTGTACTGTCGGCTTCGCTTAGGAACAGTGCCAAATACAAATGGCAACTTAGAGTAGTCCTTTCCAGTTTTCACACTTAAATGGTTACGGACATAAGCTACCACTGCCTTCAGATTGCTGTAATAATCGGCACCGCGCAAATAGTCGCTTTCACCCTGATGCCAAAGAAAAGCATCGATATGATAGCCATTCTCTATTTTTGAAAGAGTCTGGTCAATACACGCATCAATAGACTCCGTGAAGGATAATAGTAGCGACCTTCCTTTTTTTATAGTAGAGCTGTTTCTTTTCAGCCACTCAGCATCTGCAGACCAATAGTAGGCTTTCTTTAAAGTATCGACCTGAGGGAATGATATTGACGTACCGCCAACGGCCCATTTCACAACATAGAAGTCTTCCTTGATAGCATCCTCCAACAGGCAATAAGTTACAGCATCATAAGTCCATCGACCGGGAGTTATCCTTCCTTTAGGCCAATATGACTCGAACTGACCATCAGACCGATTCTGCGCCATTTTGCAATATTTGTACGCGCCGGTAAGATATCCAACCGTATCATTCGACATTACTTTTATATAGGAAGGCAGGAATTGATTTTTAACTCGTCCATCTGTATTTGACTGGCCCGCCGTTATAAATACGTGAACCGGCTTTTTCTGAGCTGTCAGTTTCCCGGCTTTTACAGATTCTTTATTTACGGCATTGCATAATTGAGCAATACACAACAGAGTAACGACTACAAGGGTTAACTTTTTCACCACATTCATACCATTAATATATTTAATCATTGAGTTTCAGATTTGTGCGTAAGTGCTCAAACATTTGTTTACCCAGATATTCCGCTGACTTTTCATTAAAATGCACCTGGTCATCCTGCAATTCACCATTTGACATATCCACAAGAAGAATATTACTATCCTCCTCTGCCAACCGTTTCATAGCGGCCTCTACATCTGCGTTGTATTGTCGGCTATTTTTAGGTATCGAACCGAATATGAACGGTAATTTTGAATAGTCTTTGCCAGTCTTCCCGCTTAAATGGGTGCGTACATAAGCCACCACTGCTTTCAGGTTGTCGTAATATTCTTTACCTCTTTTGTAATCGCTTTCACCCTGATGCCACAGAAAAGCATCAATCTGATAACCCCGCTTGATTTTTGAGAGTGTTTGGTCAATGCAGGCATCAATAGATTCGGTGAATGACAATAATAAAGAGTTTCCCCCTTTTTCTGTCGATGTTGTTTTCGACAACCATTTTGGATTTGCCGACCAAAATGCGCCTTTAGCCGTGTCGTTAGGATATGCAATTGAGGTACCTCCTACGGCCCATTTAATAACATAAAATTCTTCCTGAACAGCCTTTTCCATCATATAGTACACAACCGCATCGTATGCCCATTTCGGATTCTTATTTTTATCCAGAGGCCAGTAAGGGGCAAATTGTCCGTCCACACGGTTCTGAGCCATTCTACAATATTTATATTTCCCCGAGAGATAGTTTATGGTATCCTTTGCCATTTGTCGAATACGATAAGGCAACAACCGGTTGCTGACACGCCCATCCGTATTAGACTGTCCAGCTGTAATAAGCACATGAACAGGATTGCCCGACAACCACTTCCGTAGTTCAGCCAACATTTCGTCTTTGTATCTGAAGCTCGGTTTAATCCCCCAACCGTGATTTCCGCTTGGGTATATATGCAATGACGCAGGGATACCCTTTTCCTGCAATGCCATGTAATATTTAATTGCATTAATGGGCCTTACGGTTTTATCGTTATCTGAAAGTGTAATGAATGCCTGGGGGGTATTTTCGGTTACTTGTAATTCATTACTGTACAAGCGCTCCATTTCAGCAGTGGGATTTTCTCCCAGAAAATTTTTCCGTGACCCGCTATGTGTTTCCTGCGGATTCATCGTAATAACAGGATAAAAAAGAATCTGAAAAGCAGGTCGCAACTCCTGTGGTGCGTGGGTTGCTATGGTTGAAGCCAAATGTCCCCCTGCCGAAGAACCCATGATACCTATATCGTTCGGGTTGATATTCCATTCTGCGGCATGTTTTTTCACTGTACGTATAGCATTCAATGCATCAGTTGTCGGGAGAGATAAGTCGCCTTTTGGAATTCGGTATTTTAATACAATAGCAGCTATTCCAAGTTCGTTAAAGAACACACCCCAGTCATTTCCTTCATGACCAATCGCCAAACGGCTATATCCGCCCCCCGGACATATAATGACAGCCTTTACAGGTTGCCCGGCTTTAGCCGTAGGAGGAAGAAAAACCTTAATAGATGAAGAGGCATCCGGCTGTAGATTGATGTCGAAAGGTGATTGAGGAATGTTAGCCAAACACATCGAGAGACTCGAAAACACACAAATTATCCCTATGATAATCTTTCTTTTCATGTGACCTTTATTTTATTTGTTTTAGAATCACATGGAACTCACATTTAAAGGTCATACTCGTATGGTGCGCCCCTTTGTGCATGCTCGTTTCATGATGATTAGTTGATAAGTTAATTCAATGCAAATCTAATACAGCCATCTGTCCCTGAAAATGGTGGACAGTCTAAAATCATGTATTAATAGTTCATATTCCCGCCCATACACACATTTCAAGCAAGCCCTTACCCTGTGATTAACAAATGGTTATAAATTCATAGTATTGAACAATTCTTCCATTAGCCCATTCGTCTCTTCCATCTAATTTTGGCAGAAGACAAAAATGTTTCATCTATTCAATTCGTGTATGAGAAATAGCACCCTGACAATTGTATTTTTATTTTTCTGTATTTCATCAATGGGACAAAAATGGCCCGCTACAAGTGTTGACTCAAAACCCGGCACGCGGTGGTGGTGGTTGGGAAATGCGGTGGACAAAAAGAATATGACCATTAACATGGAAGAATATGCCAAAGCAGGCTTAGGCACATTGGAAATTACACCCATCTATGGAGTCCAGGGCAATGAAGCCAACGAGTTAATGTTTCTTTCCCCCCAATGGATGCAGATGCTTAAGCACTCACAGGATGAAGGCAAGCGACTTGGGATTCAAATCAATATGAATACTGGTACGGGATGGCCTTTTGGTGGTCCCGGGGTAAGCCAGAGAGATGCGGCAACCAAAGCCATCTTTCAGGAATATAAGGTAACCGGAGGAGCGAAAATCAGCCTGAATATTGACCTAAAAGATAATAAACAGAAAGGAGTTGCAGCTCCTTATCGTGTAATGGCCTATAGCTCATCCGGAAAGCGACTGAACCTGACTACTAAAGTCAAAGACAAAACCTTGCAATGGGCTGCACCGGCCGGGGACTGGAAAGTTATCGTGCTGTATGTTGGAAAAACCATGCAGAATGTAAAAAGAGCTGCACCGGGAGGAGAGGGTTTTGTAGTTAATCATTTCGATAAAAAAGCGATACACCGCTATTTAAGCACGTTTGACTTGTCTTTCAAGTCGAATTCAGTTTCATATCCCTCATCTTTTTTCTGCGACTCGTATGAAGTCTATCAGGCAGACTGGACTCCTGATTTTCTGGAAGAGTTTGCTGTACGGAGAGGTTACAAGCTGGAAAATTATTTTCCCGAGTTTTTGGATGAAAAACGAACAGAAATCAGTACTCGTATTGTAAGTGACTACCGGGAAACCATTGCCGAGCTATTGTTAGAGAATTTTACTCATCAATGGACAGATTGGGCGCACAAACATGGAAGCAAAACACGGAATCAGGCCCATGGGGCACCGGCCAACCTGATTGACAACTATGCAGCGGTAGATATTCCGGAATGTGAAGGCTTCGGACTTTCTCAATTCAACATCAATGGTTTGCGACAGGATTCTATTACGCGCAAAAACGACTCCGATTTGTCGATGCTGAAATATGCTTCTTCCGCTGCACACATAGCCGGGAAACCTTACACCTCTAGCGAAACATTTACTTGGCTAACAGAGCATTTCCGTACTTCGCTGGCTCAATGTAAGCCGGATATGGATTTGATGTTTGTGTCAGGCGTAAATCACATGAACTTCCACGGAACACCTTATTCTCCGAAGGAAGTTGAATGGCCGGGTTGGTTATTCTACGCATCTATCAACATGTCCCCTACAAATACCATTTGGCGGGATGCTCCTGCGTTTTTTGATTATATCAGCCGTTGCCAGAGTTTTTTACAAATGGGAAAGCCTGACAATGATTTTCTGGTGTACCTTCCAATATACGATATGTGGGCTGAACAACCCGGAAGGTTGTTACTCTTCGATATTCATAAGATGAAAGAACGGGCTCCCCAATTTATCGAGACCATCCACCAAATCTGCAATAGCGGCTACGATGTCGATTATATCTCCGATTCGTTTATCCGCTCCCTGTGTTTTAAGAACGGAAAGTTAACGACTAAGGGAGGAAGTAATTACAAAGCGATTATTGTTCCTGCCGTTAAACGAATGCCGGCAGATGTATTGGAGCAATTGGTTGCACTGGCTAAACAAGGCGCGAAGATTGTATTTACAGAGCATTACCCGGAGGGAGTACCCGGCTTTGGACAACTCGAAAGCCGCAAAAACAGGTACCAAAAAGCGATTAGCCAACTTCCTCAGATAAATGACTTCAGCAAGACCATGATGTCAGCACTACAGAAAGGGACTATTATCACGGGGAGCGATTATGAATCAGCATTGAGGCAATGTAATGTTTCGAAAGAGGAAATGAAAACACAATTCGGACTACACTATATCCGTCGAAGCAATACGCACGGACACCACTATTTTATTTCATCATTACAAAATAAAGGGTGCGATAACTGGATTACTCTGGGTGTTCAGGGAAGGTCTGCCATGCTATTCAATCCTATGACCGGAGAAAAAGGGCAAGCATTAACGCGATATAACAACGGAAAATTGCAAGTACGTATCCAACTGCAATCGGGTGAAAGTATTATTTTGCAAACATACGATGAAGCATTGAATGAAAAGCCATGGAATTATATCCTGGAAGAACCGCACATCATCAACCTTGACCACAATTGGAAACTCTCTTTCATAGAAAGCCTCCCTGCTATTGAGGGAGTTTTCAACATTGATACTCCAACATCGTGGACTGAAATCAGCCATCCAAACGCAAAAATCAATAAAGGAACCGGCCTTTATTCTCTGGAATTTATTCTTCCGGAAATCTCAGCAGATGATTGGATTCTGGATTTGGGAGACCTTCGGGAAAGCGCAAGAGTACGAATCAACGGAAAATATGCAGGAACTGTGTGGGCTGTACCCTATCAACTGACTGTCGGCTCATATCTTCATTCCGGGAAAAACAGGATAGAGGTGGAAGTGACAAACCTTCCCGCAAATTATATAGCAGAATTAGACCGAAAAAATATACCGTGGAGAAAATTTAAAGAAATAAACATGGTTGACCTGAATTATAAGAAAACGACTTATGGACACTGGCAACCACTTCCCTCCGGACTGAATGGCGGAGTGAAACTTAAAGCGGTCAACTATGTAAAGACTGTGAACTAAACACCTAATAAATAATCTATTAATTTAAACGAATCATGAAAAAAGTATTCTTGTCAGTTGCACTGGCTGCTGTAACGTTGGGAGCTAATGCTCAAGTATTAAAAAACAATCTATTAAATGGGTATAAGGAAGGTGATTCACTTGAAAAAGCCGCTTATATGGAAAAAACGGCAGCAATCAATAAAGATGTTTGGTCAGCTGCCTTTACTGAAAAAACCGGAACTGGGACTATAAGCCCCGTAATCGGAAAACCGCTGACTTATCCCGGATATAATGAAGGCGGGGTTTCTATAAATCTGGGATTTCCGGAGGGTATTAATGGATATCATTCCAGCGTATATTCGCTGACCGAATCCGGGAAGTTATATGCAAAAGGAGCCTATTACTTAGCCTTTCTGGTTAATATATCCAAGCTGGGGTCTAAAGAACTGTCCGAATTTTTATCTCTGAATGGGAAATATATTGGAAGCAGTAACCGTGGAGAGATTTCTTTTAAGAGGTCTCCTGAAAATGATAAAAGGATTAAGTTCGGTATAAGTCTGGGGAAACTAAAAACCGAAGCAAATGGAGACATTGAATGTAACAAAACCCATCTACTTGTATTGAAAGTCGATTATACAAACAATCAGGTTTCACTATTTATTAATCCTTCCTTAAAAGGAGATGAGCCTAAAGGAGATGCAATAATTAACGGAGATGCAGTATTAAAGGGAGGTATAATGGGCCTAACATTCCGCAACCGTAGCGGACATAAAGGCAATATTGGCAATTTTCGTTTGACAAGCTCCTGGGCTGCATTAAATGAATGATTTTCCCTCATTAAGGGTCCAACAATTAGTCTTACAGAAGCACTGCTTTATCTTTATCCATATATAACAATGTAAAGAGGAGGGTGTCCCAAAAAAGTTTGGGACACCCTTAATGTATGTAGGCTGATGTTCTGTCTTTTGGCATAGCGTATCAAGGCTATTACCGAACGGCTGATTACAGTTGTTTTGTTGAGGATAGGGTGATGTGCTCGCTACTAACCGGAAGTGATTCAAATCCAATAAAAACATTATAGTTATGAGTTTAAGTAATATATATAAGCGTCCTTTTTATTTCATAGTTGCCGTAATCTCCTGTTTTGTAGCAAATGCACAAAGCTTAAAAGAGTTGCAGTTTGATAAGTTCTATGCCGATTCTGAGAATCAATGGGTTGTGCTGCCATTATCACAAGATTCTTCAATATATAAGTTGGGGTTTGTCTATTTGGATATGGTTGCCGGATACACATTTAGTCAAGAATGTGACTTGCAAATAGATAATAATGGAAATATAATCTCCCTGACAAAACGAGACAACGCTAAAAGAATTATCTATCGTTTAGGTAATGCCTGTAAACCAGTTGCTTTATTGCCTCAAAAACTAATCACCAAGTTTGGCTTGAAAGCAGAGCCAGAGTGGTTGAGAATTTATCAGACTCCCGATTTGTTACTGCATGATATAGCTTGTGCCAAGCATTTGAATGCGCAAGGCTATTATGAAAAAGCGATTATGTTGCTCGAAAAGCATAAACAATCAAAGTCGCAACCCGAAAACTATCTATTTGAACTTGGCTTCGCCTACAATGCCCTACGCCAATATGAAAAGGCTATTGCAGTGTTGGAGCCCGTCGTAAAAGACAAGAGCCGTGCGCAGCTTTATAAAGAGTTAGGTTTTGCGTATTTAGGTAAAGGAGATTATAAAAGAGCTGTAAAGCGGTATAAAACCGGTATCGCTTTGGCTCAGAATAATCAACAATCTTTGAAGGCAGAAATGGCAATTAACTTAGCTATGATTTACAGTCAAAATTTGAAGAATGATAACAGATTTCGACATTGGGGTACTAAAGCGAAGAACTGGGGCGCTGTGTCTCCACTTTTAAATGGAAATTTCGGCCAGAAAGTGCGTTTACCCAGAAACAATGGAGATACTGCATACTTAGATAAGTCCAATAATATTGTTTTCAATGACAAAGTATTGGAGAAGTATATCAAAAAAGAGCTCAATATAGCTATAGAAACGCCTGTGAATGTGTCCGATGTAGAGCGTGTTACCTTTCTTAATATTTCCGGTTCTGTAAAGCAAAGCGATCAGCCCAAGATAAAGAATCTTGATGCTCTAAAATATTTCAAAAGACTGGAAATCCTGGAGGCACGTTTTCAGTCAATCAGGAGTCTAAAGCCGTTGTCAGGACTGTGTAAGTTGAGAAGACTTCAAATGCAGAATAATGAAGTGGATAATATTGCTCCTTTAGCTGAACTGAAGCAACTAGAGGTTCTGGAACTATATGTGAATAATGTGTCGGATCTTTCACCGTTACGTAATCTGACGAAGCTTCAGAAAGTTGACTTCTTTCGTAATAACATCTCCAGCATTGAGCCATTGGAGAAGCTGTCGGAATTGAATGATTTGAATCTCGGGGGCAATTCAATCTCTGATATTTCACCTTTGAAGAATCTAAGAAATCTGAATGTGCTCTGGTTGTATAATAATCCCATAAGAAACATAGGAGAGTTAAGCGGATTAAGCGAGTCAATGGAATCATTATCTGTGGCAAAGTGTAACATTAAAGATGTTACGTTTCTCCGGGACTTTCAGAAATTACATACCTTAGTGATATTTGAAAATCCGATAAGAGACCTTACTCCGGTTAGTCAGTTAAGTAATTTACAAACACTCCTGGCTAATAATTGTGAGCTCAGGGACCTGGATGTTGTTGTACAACTTGCGAAGAATAATGCATTCCGAAGTCCCAAAGCCAGATTTAAATATCAACTTGATTTATCGAATAATCAGATAGATTATAATAACGCGAAAAATATTGACGGCTTGTTCTATTTAAAACAGGTCATTACAAAATCAAACTTTTAGGGTTTGTCTTTCAGTAGCGTTTTTTCTTAATGATTACATTGCAAATTTCAAGCTCACGGTTTTGATTTTCTTACGAAGAAACCAGAGGCTATCGCCGAACGGTAGAGTGCGATTTTGTAGTTGTGGATAGGATGAAATGCAGGCTATGGGCAACCTGGGAATGTGCAGGAAAAGGATATTGGGTATCATCCTATCAACAAATAACGTCTAAAGCATATGAAACGCATATTATTAACTGTGTCATTATTGTTTGGTTTGGTATTATTGATATTTGCGCAGTCGCAAATACAAAGTACTATTGCATATTTGCCTAATTTGTCGGTAGGTGTTATGAATCCTTCATACAATGAAGGAAAAGTGATAACATACAACACCTTAAACAGTGTATACTTACTATATCCAGGAAATGATCAAGAAGGGATCGATATTGGAAATGTTGTTTTCTATTATGGATATAATTCAAATAAAAGGTGTTATGATGGATTAATGGGTGTAGATTCGGATCAGGAGACGATCAACGGTTATCCTATATATGATGAGAATGGGAATGTACAATTTAATTCTATTGGAGAAATGGTAACGGAAAAGATGACCTATAACACTAAAATTACCATTCTAGGGAAGATTGATGTTTCTACAAATTATCTTACAATCGCCATTCGTTATGAAAGCTCAGAACAAATTAATATCTTCTTTTATAACTATAATCAGTCAGGGACTTTATTGTCTTGTTTCTTAGCTGCATGTAATGAAAAGGAAAATATTTGGGAAACCAAAGGGGGTGTTGCTAGTAATCATTCGCTAATGACTGCGACTATTAATTCAGATAAAACAGTTAGTATTTTTACTGATGGAGATTTCATGATTAACCGAAAAATTCAATTAACATCAGACGGGCGCTTTCGCATTATTGAAGAAAAAGTAACAGAATATCCCGATTAAAAATTTGTATCCCCCCTTGATCGTTGGTTGCAGTTCATCTCGCTATGTCGAAGCTAAAAACAAAGCTCCTGCTTTTCCATTCCGTGGTAAGCAGGAGCTTTTTAATAAGAGGTAAAGCCAGAGGCTTTGATTCTTTTTTTAAGACGAAACCTTCTTTTATATCTGGCTCGTCGGGATATTGTTTTAATCAAATAATGATTTTGCAATTCCCATTTCAAGACCGCGAAGTTCTGCCAAACCACGAAGACGTCCAATACAGGAATAACCCGGATTCGTTTTCTTTTTGAGGTCGTCAATCATTTGATGTCCGTGATCAGGACGCATGGGTATTGATTCTCCGCGGCGCTGTTGCATTTCGAGAAAAGCTTTCATTACACCATACATGTCCACATCTCCCTCCAGGTGATTGTCTTCGTAGAAATTCCCTGCTTCATCACGCCTGGTACTGCGGAAATGAACGAAGTTGATGCGATCGCCAAATTCTGTCATCATATTAGCCAGTTCGTTATCGCTGCGAACCCCAAACGAGCCGGTACACAAGCAAAGCCCGTTTGATTCATTAGGTACTTCCGCTATCAGTTCACGCACATCCTGCGCTGTGCTCAGGATACGGGGCAGGCCTAAAATGGTGAAAGGAGGATCATCAGGGTGTATTACAAGTTTAATACCTACTTCGTCAGCAACCGGTGCTATTTCCCGGAGGAAGTAAATCAGGTTTGAACGAAGCATTACAGCATCAATGCAGTCGTAACGATCCAGTGCCTGCTGGAACTGCTGAACTGTAAAGCTCTCTTCGGAACCAGGTAATCCTGCAATCATATTACGGGTAAGTAATTCCTTATCGGCTTCCGTCATTTCGGCAAAACGAGCTTTTGCTTTGGCAATTTCAGCATCGGTGTAATCTTTCTCAGCATTCGGCCGTTTCAGGATAAACAGGTCAAATGCCACAAACGCAGCTCGTTCAAAACGAAGGGCTTTAGAGCCATCGGGCATAGTATAAGCAAGATCAGTACGGGTCCAGTCAAGCACCGGCATAAAATTGTAGGTAACAATATAAATGCCACATTGTGCCAGATTACGCAGACTCTCCTTATAATTATCGATGTATTTCTGAAAATCTCCGGTTTGTGTTTTAATATGTTCGTGTACAGGAACGCTTTCAACCACAGACCAAACCAAACCGGCTTCAGCTATCATTTTTTTCCTTTGCTGAATTTCATCAATAGTCCATACCTGACCGTTAGGGATATGGTGCAGCGCATTTACAACGTCGGTCGCACCAGCCTGACGAATATCCCATAAACTTACGGGATCATTCGGGCCATACCAACGCCAAGATTGTTTACAAAGTATCATTTCGTTTGAGTTTATCTTATTATCGAATATTTAAATAGAAAATGAATCAAATCCGCCATCTACGACTAGTAAAGTCCCGGTGACAAACTTCGAAGCATCACTTGCTAAATACTGCATTGCCCCGAGCAATTCTTCAGGTTGCCCAAAACGGCCAAATGGAGTGTGGGCTATTATCGTCTTAGCCCGATCAGTATATGAGCCATCCGGATTGGTAAGTAGCGCACGATTTTGTTCGGTCAGGAAAAAGCCGGGAGCCACAGCGTTTACACGCAGCCCTGAACCAAACTTAGTCGCAAGTTCTCCTGCCAGATATTGAGTGAAATTTACTACTGCAGCTTTTGCCGCTCCATATCCACAGACACGAGTCAGAGGGCGAATTGCTGATTCGGATGCAATATTAATAATAACACCTTCTTTCTTCAATGACATTGCCAATGAGAAAACCATTGTCGGAAGAATAGTTCCGAAAAGATTGAGGTCAACAACGCGCTCGAAATCCCCGACATTAAGATCAAAGATGTTTTTGTCAGGAGCAATAGTTGCTCCGGGCATATTCCCTCCAGCAGCATTAATCAAGACATCAATGCGTCCAAATCGACTCATGATTATCTCATAACACTCTTCCAAACGTCCCCTGTCAAGGACATCTGCCTGTAGAAAAACAGATTCATAACCTTTTGCATTTACCTCGCTCTCAAGCTTAGCACCAGACTCTAATTTCCGTCCGAAGAATACAACTTTTGAACCTTGTGCAGCAAAATGATGCACCATACAAGAGCCAAGAATACCGGTTCCACCGGTAATCAGGACGACTTTGTCCTTTACATTAAATAGATTTTCCATAATACATTTCAACTTATATCACAATACATTAGTGGGGGTTTTATCCCTAAATGGTGCTATTGATTTCCCTGTTAGCCCGGTTCTAGCTTCTCCGATATACAAACTATTATCAGAAGCACCGGGCAATTTTACAATTCGGAATTTATCATAAAAAAAGGCGACCATTTAAGCCGCCTTTTATATGGCAAGTTATTAATATCCTGCATTCTGCTGATAGAATCCGGGCTTAATAAGTATCTGAGTCATCGGTATCGGACAGAGATATTTCCCTGCATTAACATTATTAACATCAGTTCCCGCCGGGTTATTATAACGATTGAATTTAGCAATCGTTCTTGCTTGCCATTCATTCCAGCGCACAATATCAAACCACCGCACTCCTTCACAAAACAGCTCAAGCTGTCGCTCTCTTTTCACAAAGCTCAGTGCCTTTTCGGCTGAAATATCAGTAGCCTCCGGGTCACAACCAGCACGGGTTCGTATTTTATTGACAATAGCCATCGCATCACCGATTAAACCTTTTGACACTAAAATCTCGGCTTTCAAAAGCATCATATCCTCGAGTCTGATTACAGGACAATTAACTGGCCAATCATTATAGTCAAGCATTGAAGTTTCAATGTCAGCAGTCAAACCGAGCTCCTTTCTCTTGGGCTTGGAATTCGTGTATTTGTAAAGAATCGCATTACTTTGAATATTGAGAACATTCCCGTCAACTAACACAGTATCTCTTTCTATTGAATGAGCGATAAATGAGCCTTCTTTGGCGAAACTGGCGAGCAAGCTAGTTCCAAAACCGCGACAATCGTCATTTCCTTTTGTAAACTTACGTGTGAACTCATATACAAGTGATTTATTCCCGTAAATAGAATTTCCACTTGTTTTCCATGTGGTAAGAGAAGGGGGTAATCCTCTGCCGAAATTAAAAATCGCCTGATTCCCTGTTCCTCCTACACGATGCTGTATCGCGAAAATTGAATACTTATTATTATACTCTGCCATCCATTGTTTCTTCCACTCGGTACTGTCTGGCGCCCAATATTTATTCTTTGTTTGAGCATACGTTAGTACGGAATCCAGTTCTGCCTCAGCAAGAGATTGAGTAGATGGGTCATTAACCGGAAACCCGGACATAGTCATATACACTCTACCCAACATGGCCCGAGCAGCAATTTTATTAGCCCTTCCCTGACCTGCAATAATTTCCTGCTTCTGATTTTGCAGACTTGCATCTTGTGGCAACAAATCAATGGCACGCATTAAGTCAGGTATAATAATATTCTTATACACCTCAGGCCCGGAGGATTGTGGAACCTTGGCCACTTCGTTAGCAGACATAGGGCTATCAATTACAGGTATATTGCCATATAATCTGACAAGTTCAAAATATGCCCATCCCCTAAGAAAGTAAACCTCACCAAGTAACTGTTTCTTAAACGCTTCACGGCTACCAAAATCACATGCCGGAATCTTCTTCAGGGCTACATTTGCATCATAAATCAATTTATACCAATGATTCCACATGTCATTGAAAATAGGCAAATCATACCCTGCCCGAAATGCGCCCAACTCTGATTCTTCACGAACAGTAGATGCCTCAGGCGATACCCAGACATTGTCAGAACGCACTTCCGACAAATACAAAAACTCTTCGTCTGACATCGTGCTCAAACCGGCATATACTCCGATTACGCCTAATTCACACTGAGCCGGAGTTTCATAAAATGCTTTTGACGACAAAAGATCGCTCGGCGGAACATTCAGAAAATCCTGGCATGCGCTTACTGCTAGTAAACATGACAGTAATGCGCTATATATAATCTTATTTTTTTTCATATGTCTATGCTATATATCGTTTTTAAAATGAGATAACTGATACCAATCAGCTATTATTGGTTTTGACAATTATCAGTATCTACCCTTAACTTTCAATTAGAAATTAGCCGAAACTCCCAAATTAAATGTACGGGCAAGTGGATAACTTGAATAATCCAGACCAAGTGACTTAAAACCACCCGGAGAATCACTACCTCCATAATTTGCCGCTTCAGGCGAAAATCCCAAATAATAATTATCCCATTTTATTACATTCTCTACAGATGCGTACACCCTTAAATTCTGAGCTATTTTCCGGCTAACAGGAATTTTGTACCCTAACGTAATATTCTTTATTCTAAGGTAGTCCGAAGAATACAGCAACCTTGAGTTAATAACGGTCCTTCCGGTATTTGTACCTAATATATAAGGAACCTTACCATTACCCGGCTCCTCTTCTGACCACCAGGCATTTTTCCATTCATTGAACATATTAATAGAGGCTCCCATGCCCGGCACACTTATAGCACGTCCTATATTTCCATAAATCATTCCTCCGGTTTGAGCTGTAATGAGCATGGAGAAGTCAAAATTTCTATAGGTTATCTTGTTGGTCATTCCGTAAGTAAAATCAGGGAAAGGGTGTCCAAGCACCTTACGGTCAGTCTCTTTTGTCCAAATACCATCATTACCAACATCAGTGAAACGAATATCACCCGGCACCAGTTTCTTCCCTTCAATCAAAAGACCGCTGGATGTTTTTCCGATGGATGCAGCGTAGTCATCCAATTGCTTTTGTGACTGCCAAACACCAATTGCCTCATACATGTAATATGAGTTAACAGGTTGACCTACCGACAAGATATTGGTAATGTCGGTTGATCCGACAGGTGAATAAATCGGAGTATTGTCATCGCCAATAGCAACCACTTTATTTGTATTGTACGACATATTAAATGACGTACTCCAGCTAAACCGTTTGTTGTTGATATTGACTGTATTCAGTTCGACATCAAATCCCTCATTTTTGATCTTACCCACATTACCCCATACTTTATTAAAACCTGAAGCACCCATTGTTGCCGTTTGATAAAGCAGATTATTTGTGCTTTTTGCGTACCAGTCAACTGACAACTGGATGCGATTTCTCAAAAATGCCAAATCAACAGCCAAATCTGTACTTGTTGTTTTTTCCCAACCAAGATCCGGATTACCCAGTGTATTGGCATTATAGCCCGAAGCTCCACCATACATAGTCGAAGTAAGAGTAGGATATGCTGCTGTATTCAAGATAGAGTTATTACCTGTCTCTCCATAACTAGCCCGAAACTTAAGTGTGCTCAACCAACCCATATGAAGCTTTTCAAAGAATTTTTCCCGCGAGACATTCCACGCAGCAGATACAGCAGGAAAGAGCCCCCACTTATTATCATCTCCAAATACAGAATCGCCATCCCGGCGCAAACTACCCGTTACAAAATATCGCCCATCATAACCATACTGCAAACGACAAAAGGAAGATAATAAATGCCCGGGCGTCCATTGCTGAACTACATTAGAACTTGCAGTAAGTCTACTGCCATCGAAAGAATAGTTGATGGCATCGTCAGGAAAAGGCTTAACATATACCTGATTCGTTCTAAACCCGATATTATTCTGTTCCGTCGAAGCTCCAAGCATTGCACTTACTTCATGTTTTCCAAAGGTCCTGTCATAGTTTCCGACTAACTGCAACAACGTGCTCCATTTTGTATCGGTAGTATGGCTTCCTGTTGAATTGGCACCTTCACCCAGATTCCAATTTGACGTATAACGGGTAAATATATACCTCATCTGTTCGCGAAGAGAAAAATCGGCAGAGCCGGATAGCTCAAATTGCAACCCCTTTGTAGGCAGTATGCGGATGTAGGCATTATTGCGCGATCTAAACAGATTGCTTTCATTAATATTATTTACTGCCTGTTCATAAGGCGACACAGTTGCGCCCGACCATAAATAAGAGGTATAAGGCGTGCCGTAACCAACACCGGGCTCAGCTACCGGAACAGATGACATTACGGTATGTGACTGGGTGTCTTTCCCATTAGATGCATTTACTCCGTCACGCGTTGAATACGATGGAGACAGATTGACACCGAGCTGGAGATATTTATTTACTTTGGCATCTAATCTGGCACGTGCTGTATATTGCAGAAAGCTACTCCCGGCTGCCAATCCATCTTGATAAAGATAACTACCTGAACACATATAGGTCGCTCTATCATCGCCCCCGGATATGCTTAAGTCAGCCTGGGTTACGGGTGAAGGCTGATAGAACTTATCTTGCCAATCCAGTATTGACAGCGATTCGTCAGTTGCTGTGTATGTATGTGAAGCCTTTGTCTGCTCACTTACATAATTGAACCACCGGGGATCATGGTCATATTTGTTAGAAAGCGTAGTAGCGTTTGGTGAACCAACATTTACCATACGGGTTTGATGGTCATCACTAATACTCGCTGTTGTAACTCCTCTTGAACGTGCACGGTCCAGATATTGACGGTCAATATATTTAATACGAAACTCCATCCATTCGGTAGCACTCATCAGATCTAACTTGTTCTCCAGCGTTTGCATCCCATGCAGAACGTTTGCAGTTACTCTGATCTTCCCTGATTTACCTTTTTTTGTGGTTACAATGACCACTCCATTAGATCCCCTTGAGCCATATATTGCAGCAGCTGCAGCATCTTTCAACACCTCAATTGATGCGATATCGGAAGAGCTTATCCCTCCCAGAGAAGTGGCAGGCATTCCATCAATTACATAAAGCGGATCGGAACTTGCACTAATAGAAGCTGCGCCACGTACACGAATCGTGATATCTTCCCCAGGCTCTCCTGTATCAGTTCTCACCATTACTCCCGCAAGCTCCCCTTGCAAAGCATTTTCCGCTCGGGCAAATACCCGACCCTCCATGACAGCTCCATCTACTTTGGAGACAGAAGTGGAGAGACTACCCTTCTTTACCGAACCGTAACCTATAGAAACAACCTCGTTGAGTAAGACCTGATCTTCTCTCATCGTTATTTTCATAGACGTTCTTGCACCTACTGCTACATCTTGCTTAGCATATCCCACGTATGAAAATGAAAGAATGGACTTATTATCGGGTACATTAATAGCATACTCACCGTTAACACCTGTAACAACCCCAGTATTCGTCCCTTTCAGAATCACTTTGACCCCCGGCAATGTTTCACCACTTGCATTTGTTACCACACCGGTAACACGAATACCCTTCCCAGGAACATTTACTTTTTCGCCTCCGGGACTTTTTTGTTGCCCGTAAACTTTATTCACCAGAAACGAATTAATAAACAACATTAAGACAATCATAGAAACAGATTGCACCCATTGCTTATGGCCTATACAGCCTTTTGATAAACAACATCTCATTTTATTAGAAATTAAAAAGGTTAAAAAACTCGTATTCAAACTTTCCTTACCACATATATTAATGAAAGAGTATAGGAAATCCATGGGAAGATATAATATCACATCCTAAGGGCAAAAGTACAGTTGCACAGTAGGATTATAAATGGACAGATTATTCATATAATGTATATTTGGCTCAATTGTCGTTCCCAACAGATTGTTGCATAACAAAATAAGTCAACGCGTATATCCATTCCCTGACTTTGGGATTAGGGAACCACTTACAGAGCGGCTTTCATAGATTATCGAGGATATTTACACTTAGCAGAATAGGCAAACAAGGGAAAATAATTATCAATTACTCTATCTTTTGAGACGGGAAGCCATTCCCCTATTAATCCATTCCCCCTATTTTTGCAATATCAACTCACAAATCAAGTTAGCATGTCAAAACGGTTTTTATCTGCCATCTTCCTGCTGTTAATAGCAGGAATACTACGAGCACACACTTTGCCAAAGCGAAGTGAAACACTACAAACTATGATTTCGGTAAACGACCTTTTTATGAAAAGGCATGCCGATTGCACTTTACCAATAAACGTGGGTAAAGTACGCCCAAGTAATATATGGACTCGGAGTATTTATTATGAAGGATTAATGGCCCTGCATCAAATCTATCCCAAATCGGAATATTATGAATACACCCTAAAGTGGGCTGAATTTCATCAGTGGGGGTTACGGGACGGGAATACGACACGGAATGCAGACAATCAATGCTGCGGTCAGACATACATTGAGTTATACAAAATGGAACCGAAGCCCGAGCGTATCAGAAATATCAAGACCTGTATTGACATGTTGGTGAACACTCCTCAGAACGATGACTGGTCATGGATTGATGCGATTCAAATGGGTATGCCTATTTTTGCAATGTTTGGAGACATTACCAAAGACAACCGCTATTTTGAGAAAATGTACCAAATGTACTCATACACGAGAAACAGGCAGGGTAAAGCAGGTCTTTACAACGCTAAAGACGGCCTTTGGTGGCGTGACTCTCAATTTATACCGCCCTACAAAGAACCTAATGGAAAACACTGTTATTGGTCTCGCGGAAATGGGTGGGTATATACAGCACTTGCCAGGACACTTAATGTGATTCCGAATGACGAGACACATAGAAAAGAGTATATTGATGATTTTAAAGCGATGTCCAAAGCCATTAAAAACTGTCAGAGGGAAGATGGATTCTGGAACGTAAGCCTGCATGACCCAACCAATTTCGGAGGAAAAGAAACAACAGGAACCTCACTGTTCATTTACGGTATGGCCTGGGGAATCAATAATGGAATATTATCCCGAAAAGAATACCTCCCTGTGGTGATTAACGCCTGGAACGGATTATTGAAATACTCAGTCCAACCCAACGGCTTTCTCGGGTGGGTACAAGGTACTGCTCAGGAGCCGAAAGACGGACAACCGTTGGCTTCAGATAAAACTCCGAATTTTGAGGATTTCGGAACGGGGTGCTTCCTTCTCGCAGCCAGTGAAGTATATAAATTATCAGAATAACAATAACTCCCAAATCGCATGATTAAAAGATTAATATCAATCGTGGTATTTCTCACGATATACCTTTCCGTTACCCTGGCCAATGAACCCAGAAATATCATTTTATTAGACCAGGGTTGGAGCTATAAACATTTTACAGACGCTAAAAAAGATGCTCCACTAACCCCGGTCAAGATACCTCATACATGGAATGCTAATTATATTGAAGGCACCACATCATATAACCGGGAGACAATGGTGTACAAACGTAACCTGAACATTCCCCTTGCCCTGAAGGATAAACGCCTGTTCCTTTATTTTGAAGGAGTTAATTCTGCTGCGGATATATTTGTCAATAAACGCACAGCCGGTCAGCATCTGGGGGGATACACTGCTTTCAGTATGGAAATTACCGACCTGGTACATGAAGGAGATAATGAACTTGAGGTATGGGTTAACAACTCCTATCGTACCGATATTCTTCCCATTAGCGGTGACTTTAATATCTATGGCGGAATCCATCGACCATGCAAATTGATCGCTACTGATAAGACTGTATTTCTCCTTTTATTCTATGCGTCTCCCGGAGTATTCATCCACCGAAATAAAATATCGGAACAACAGGCAGACATTACAGTGGAAAGCATTCTTTCTCTAAAGAATAGAAAATCAGGATTAATTCTTAAGTCCACTATTTTCAACGCTGAAGGGAAGAAAGTTGCGGGGACTGAAACTATTGTGAGTGAAGAGTCAGTGAAACAGCCCGTAAAGATACCTAAGCCAATCCTATGGAATGGGAAGAAAAATCCCTATTTATACACTGTCGTTGTTGAGCTGTGTGATAACGGCACAACAATTGACAAAATCGTTCAGAAAACAGGACTCAGATATTTCACAGTCGATAAAGAAAAAGGATTTTTCCTAAACGGCCAATACCTGAATCTGTATGGATTCTGCCGTCACGAAGATGTAGCAGGTAAAGGAAGTGCATTGACCAAAGAGGATTATGACCTGGACATGTCTTTGGTAAATGAGATAGGTGCAACTGCTCTGCGTTTAGCTCACTACCCACATGCCGAAACAATGTACGACCTGTGTGATAAAAACGGTATCGTAGTCTGGACGGAAATCCCTCTTTGCGGTCCTGGGGGTTACGACTATACAGGATATCTCCACAGTGTCGATAACAACGCTCGTCAGGTCTTGAAAGAACTGGTATATCAAAAGTATAATCACCCTTCCATTTGCTTCTGGGGTATATTCAATGAAATACTGGTGAATGACGGCGTGAAGTTCAAAGAGTATGATGATCCTGTTCCTTTTGTAAAAGAGTTAAATGCACTATATAAAGAGTTGGATTCTTCCCGATTAACCGCATTTGCCACATGCGTAGATCAAACCAAATACCTCGATTGTGCTGATCTTGTAGCCTGGAATAAATATTTCGGTTGGTATAAAGATGCTGCTCCTTCTGTTTCTAAATTTTTCGATGAGGTAAAGGTTTCTTCGAAAGGAAAACCGATTGGTGTTTCCGAGTATGGTGCAGGAGCCAGCATTCAACACCATCAATGGCCACTTGCTCAGGGCGACCGTTCTGATAGTCATTTTCATCCGGAAGAAGCTCAATCGTATTGCCATGAAGGCAACTGGAGTGCATTTGTTGACCGACCCTATTTATGGGCAAAGTTCATCTGGGTATTAGCCGATTATCAATCGTCCATCAGACGTGAAGGGGATAAAGATGGAATAAACGATAAAGGTGTACTTACCTATGACCGAAAGACAAAAAAAGATGTCTTCTTCTTTTACAAAGCCAACTGGAATCCGGAACCAATGATATACATCTCAAGCCGCAGATTTGTAAAAAGAACCAATGCTAAGACCCAAGTAAAAGTTTATAGCAATTTGAATGAAGCAACTCTTTATATAAATGGCAAAAAGATCGATAGTAGAAAGAAGGACAATCTAAACCGAATGATCTGGGATGACATAACCCTATCTACCGGCGATAATGAAATATACGTGAAGGGTAAATCTGGCAAGAATTCGCTCTTTGACCGCTGTATATGGCATTTAGAGAATTGATATTAATAAGACGAAATCACGTTGGCAATTCTGTTTGAAAGCATATACCCACGGGTAAATCACTTGTTTTGTATTATTTTTCACATACATTAACGCCCTTTGCAATACAACTAATTCCCAATGAAAATAAACAGTTTACCTGTTATGCAGATATCCTGCAAATGTGATGAGTAAATTTAATGGGCGGAGCATGGCAATGTATCCGCCCATAATCTATTCAGTCAAAAGTAAAATCGAAAATAGTCGGCTATCATGCTACCCTATTGACTTCTTCATTATCACCTGGCTCTTATTACCAAACTTCTCTTTCAGAATCTGCATATCATTACTGACTTTCAAATCTAGAATCTTGGCGTAATGTTGAGTGGTTTTGAGGTTCTTGTGTCCGAGCATTTTGGAAACGCTTTAAATGGGAATACCATTGGAGAGTGTTACGGTAGTCGCAACAGTGTGTCGAGCAATGTGAGATTAAAACGACGTACTTTTCAAACAACTTAGTGCAAGGTGCAAGTCTTTATATATAGAGACTTGCACCTTGCACTATGTCTAAATAATTAAGAGTGTGTGACTTGCATGTCTCATAATTATTTTGTACTTTTGAACCTGAAAGTTAGGCAGACAATTGTGTGTCAATAACGGACAAAAGTGGCTCTTTTTTAGATATTTCCTAATTCGTACCCCATAAGGGGGTGATGGAGAATAAGATACTGAATTTCAATGGGGTATGATGGGAGGTTCATAAACCTCTCTCTCCGCAACAACAATTTCAAAGTTAAGCAAAAGCTCGTAAAATCAACGTTTTACGGGCTTTTTTCTTTTTAAGAGGTATCCGAAAAATTCAATGAGAATCAATTTCTAGGTGGTAAATTCGGGTACACCGCGCCCGGAAATATGAATATCCCGGACCTTTGTGATTGGGATCCATTGGTTAAGATGGCTGTCATTCAC
>Ga0209464_10000160_pt1 | contig 23126 bp, 19 predicted proteins | sample DOMMetBare1Fresh_2_FD_187473 | JGI IMG/M metagenome (GOLD analysis project Ga0209464, IMG submission 187473) | Wetland sediment microbial communities from St. Louis River estuary, USA, under dissolved organic matter induced mercury methylation -... | ecosystem: Environmental > Aquatic >...
ATCATGCTATTAAGCGAGGTGCTAAAATATATTGCGAGCTAGCAGGCTATGGTGCTGCGTCTGATGCATACCATGTTGCTGCAACACACCCAGATGGTGTTGGTGCTATTCTTGCGATGGAGGGAGCACTTCAAGATGCAGGTGTTGATGCCCGCGATGTTACCTACATTAATGCCCATGCAACTTCTACACCTGTTGGCGACATTAGCGAATGCAAAGCTATTGAGCATGTATTTGGAAGTTCGCTTGAGCTGCTAAACGTAGGTGCTACCAAGTCTATGACAGGTCATCTACTTGGAGCTGCAGGTGCAATTGAGTCTATTGCTTGTATACTGGCCATACGTGATGGAATTATACCACCAACAATAAACTTTAGTCAGCTCGATGAAAGTATCAGCACTAAGATTAATATCACCGCAAATAGGGCTGTAAAGAGGGAAGTTAACGTAGCCCTTAACAATACTTTTGGGTTTGGAGGCCATACCTCATCAACGGTTTTTAAAAGGTTTATATAGTTTTGTTTTTCAATAACTTAAACAAACAGCATTACCCTATACAAAAGGCGTTATACATTAATGTATAACGCCTTTTGTTCTATATTTGAAGATCTTTCTAAGAATATTTCGCCTTATCTATTCACTGGACATTCATTTGCTAATCTTCTTTTTTAAATAGATCAGCAGCTAAATCTTTGGGGTTTACTATTGGAATATAATAGTCTGAAAACTTGGTACCAAGACTATTTTTAGCTAAAAGTGCCCTTGTATGCGAAATGGACAAGCTAAGCATTGTAACAAGCAAACTTTCAGGTATAAGAGGATCGTTGTCGTTACTCTTCTCTAGTTGGTCGAATGTTGGTATAACAAAAACATTACTTGTTTTTATTCGAAGGAAGCACTGCTCATTTTCATATAAATACCTCACTCCTAGAATAAAGTCTATGAACTTTAATTCGGCATTGAGGCTTAGATGAACTTCAAAATTTATAGAAACCAAATCGTTTGAATTTATTGTGATATTTTCATCAACATAAAATTCTATGTCTTTTATTTTGGTAATTCCTAGTTGAATAGAACTCATGATTAAGCAGCTTTATTATCGTTGTTACCAACAGATGAATATGTTGTATATGCAATAGAGAAACTTTTATTTGCTATCTCTGCTATTGATGGAGCATTTGGATCCACTTGCTTATCGTTATAAGAGTTGTAAGGAACTACAACCTTAGAACTGTATTCTGAAATTATAGAGTTAAGTGACTTAAATTCAATAATTGGTGCTTTTTTTATAAATAAGGATAGCTCTATCAGCTTGCGAAGCGAACAGTTAAAATCTCCACTAAGTATTTGTGTTATATATCCTTTTGAAACCTTCATTTCCTCTGCAAGCTTCGTACGTGAAATATTATTAACTTTCATATACTCGTTTAGCTGCCTATAGATTTCGTTTTGTATAGTTTCGAACCAGTATTCTTGCGTTTTTAAAAGTTCTTCCTTTGTTTTCATGGTTAGCTACAGTTTGTTTTCTAAATATCTTTTTTTTACCTCTCTGAAATGCTTAATATCCTTTTTTTGGCTAGTCTTTTTTCCTGCGCATATTATCACCCTGCCATTCGGAACATCGTGAATAAGGTACACCCTAAGATGCTTAGTTTTTACTTCATACTCTTTTACCTTTTCCTTTTTGGAAGGAGTAATGTCTCTAAATTTAGTTTCAGGAAGCGATTTTAGCTCGGCCATCTCATGTAAACGAACCTGTATCGTAGTTAGCTCTGAAATGTAGGTTCCTTCTGCTTCAATACCTCGTTCGAAGTCATCGTACTCGCACTTTCCATTCTCCGTTAGCTTGAATACTTCAAGACGACCAGCTATTTCTTCTATTTTTTGTAACGCAAATGTATTCATTTTGTTTAGTTATAACTAAATTTTTAAATGATTTAACAATGTATTATGTTTAACAAAAGTAACAATAAATTAATATGTGCAAGCTTTCGATAGCTTAAGAGCTGCTTAGGTTGCTACAGATATTTAGGAAGACAGTCAATGTAGTAACAAGTTAACATCATAATTATTAGATACATACAGAAATAGTTGAAAAATCAACTGTTATAGGTAAGGAATGCTTCGGATCAATTCACAATTCGGGTGGATAAAACAGCTAGGCGTAGGATCTAGCGACTCTGAAAAGAGAAAATCAGATGTGCTAGGCTCGCCTCTTTTCGGTTTTAGTTCTAACTCAGCTATGCTAGATAGCATAGCTTTAAGGATATGCATTTCCTACCGTTACTTTTTTGAGGTCAAAAAAGTAACCCAAAAAACCCTTTGTACGAATTAACTTGCTCGTTCGCGCCAGCGCCCAGCGGCTCTACGCTGCGCTGCTGCTGGCGGCGGTACGTTTCACGGCTCGGTTGCTTGCAGATGCTCCCTCGCGCAGACAGAATTCGTACGGTTTGGTGTGGCTTCGCCACGGTGCTCACGGGGGTAGGGTTGCGCTTTTTATGGACGTTGTGTGCCGTTGGTAGGTTGGTGGGGAACGATTTTACGATAGGTGACAAGTGACTGGGAATGGGTAGTTGGTAGTCGTTAGTCGGAAAAGCAACCAAAGGCTTAACTTGTTGTACATCTGTACCTTTGTGCCCATGTGTTCATTCTTCGGTAGTCGGAAATCGTGTGTAGCAAATTTTAAAGACCCACCTCAATTGATCCTTGATCCGTTTGATTGACCACAACTTGCCTTTTTAAAATCAAAAAGCCTACAAATCATTGATTTGTAAGCTTTTAGCGGAGAGGGAGGGATTCGAACCCCCGGAGGTTTGACCCTCAACGGTTTTCAAGACCGCCGCAATCGACCACTCTGCCACCTCTCCGAGGACAAAAGTACGTCCATTTTTTAAAATTGCAAGCGGTTATTCTACTTGTTTTTGTTCTTTTTTTAGCTATACTACATACTTAAGCAGTACAAATCCGCCGATAAGCAGCACTGTAAATCCCATTGCCAACCAGTTAAAGTACTTGTCAATAAACCCTTTGATGGTGGGGCCAAATTTCCATAACAGCCATGCTACTAGGAAAAAACGCGCACCTCTACTAATTACAGAGGCGATAAAAAACATCATCAGATTTATATCGAAAACACCGGCTGTTACGGTAAAAATTTTGTAGGGAATAGGTGTAAACCCTGCTGTAAATATTACCCAGAAATTCCATTCGTTGTAGAGAAGCTTAATCTGGTTGTATAGCTCAATGGTAAAGCCAGGAATGTTGTCGAAAAAGAACATAGCAAACCCAGTAAAGCCACCTTCTGCGTTAAGCCATAGCGAATTACCTAAATAGTAACCAATTAAAGCTCCAAGTACCGATCCTAGCGTGCATATTGCAGCATATCTAAAAGCTTTTGTCGTACATCCTAATGCTAAAGCAATTAGCAGCACATCGGGTGGTATTGGAAAAAAAATCGATTCTATAAATGCGAGGATAAAGAGTGCCACCGTTCCATATTGGGTTTGAGCCCAATGCAAAACCCAATCGTATGTCTTTCTTAAAAATTTCATTGTAAGCTGTTGTTTTGTGTATAACAAGATTGTTGTCGATTAGTGAGCTAATTGGCATCTTTTTTTGGTGGTCGCCAACAACAGCTTACAATGTATCGCTGAAAATTATAGGGATTGCCTACAGCTAATCTAATTGGAGCCTCAGCTATTGCCATAAATCTGGTAGGCATCACAGCTTCGTCTGCTTCTGCATCGCTCGAAAGCTCTTCAACCGAACTGCAAATCTCGTTTTGCTCTAAAGCAAAGCAGCTTATGCTATTTAAACCACAATCTGCTGAATTTAAAGCTACAATGGCTACAACTAGCAGAAGTACTACTTTAAGTCTGTTATTCATGCCCTTACACTTTCGCAAATGCTAACCTACTTTACAATGTCAATGCTATAAATGTTGTACTTGTTAGACTTTACGCTGAAGTAAACTTTATCCTTTGTGTACGATATTGCTGTTATGTCACCGTACCTGAAATTCTTGACAATTGGCAGCTTATCTTCGCTTCGTACTATATATATCGACGATTTGGTAGCAACAATTGGTCGTTGCTTATTGTCAAATTCAACATCAACTACATCTTTTAAATCCGTCTCCTTAAGGCGGATTTGCGATTGTATGTCTCTGCTATAAAATTTATTACTTATAAGATAACCTTCGTCGATGTAGTATAGCTTTCCGTTGCTAATATCAACGATGTAAAATAGCTTTTGCTCCCTATTTAGGGCAATTTTAAACGAGGTCTTTGAGGTAGATGAGTCGTGCTTTACAATTTTCATAGCTTCTAGCACCGAGTTAACGTTGCTAGAGGGGAAGGCAAAGCTTTTGAAGGTGCCATCGCTAAACTTTAGTGCAACGAAATCATTTTTCTCATTATCAATGTAGTAAATCATTTCTTGCTGTTCGTTAATCTGTAGCTCCGATACGTTCGCAAGGCTTCGACCAGCAATTGGGAGGATGAAGTAGGTTTTCAGCACTACACGGCTCAAGAAATCATACTTTACTAGCTTATATCGCTTTATGGCATCTTTTTTAGCATCTGTCTTATCGAAAAGCAGCCAGCTTTCGCCTTCTTTACCTACCAGCACGTAAATTAAATTTTTGGCAAATAGGGAGTCGCGCAATGATAAAGGAAATACTGGCTGAATGGGTAGCTTTTTATCATCGGCTTTTAGGTACATTTTAAATTTATTAGCCTCCATTCCATTGTTGGTAAATGTTAGGAGGTAACCGTTGTTCGTATAAACAAAGTCTTCCATCTCCTGCGATGTCAGCGTTGCATACAATGCAGGCAGGGGATCTTCCTTTGAGCTACACGCCACCGTAGCAATTGCAAGTACTATAGCGATTCCAACATTACTTAACCAGCTTATCCTCTTCATAAATGTAGCCTCAATGATATTTGGCAATAAAATAGCGATTTTACTCTTTCAAGCAAAAGGCCCAACGAAATTTGTCGTTGGGCCTTGTATGTATGTATCGGTTGCAAGCTTAATTTAACGAGGTTGATGAGCTCTTGGTCGATTGATCTTCTGCTTGAGCAACAAACTCATCTAAATTCTGACCGATAACCATTACCTTGTACACCTTATCGTCCTCATCCGAAATAGGAATAAAGGTTTCGTAAAGGGTTATGGTCTTGTTTACTCCACTAAGCTTCGATTTTACCTTTGCAGGAATACCTCGCTTAATGTTGTTCCAGAATTCATTAAAATGTTTTGCTGCATACGAATCTAGCTCCTTTACGTTTAGTCCGATTAGATTTTCGCGTCGCATACCCAACAGTCCTAAAATAGAATCATTAGCAGTAATAACGTATCCATCAATATCGTACTCCACAATGTTGCTTGCCGTACTAAGCGAATCTATCAAGTTCTCTATTTCGCGCGATTTTCTTGCAGCTTCTTCTTGGGTTGCAAGAAGCTCTTCCATATTTTGGCGCATCTCCTCTTCTTGTGCCGATAGCTCCTCTGCTTGGAACTTAGAAGCCTCTAGCAGCTGCTGAGTTTTAATGTTGATTCTTGTTGATGATATAGTCGATGCTATTGTAACACCAATTTTTTCAACAAAATCAATAGTATGCTTTTCAAATGGTTCAAATGAGGCTAGCTCTAGCACTCCGTACACCTCGTCGTTTAGCTTAAGCGGTACGATGAGAATGCATGATGGCTTATTTTCTCCTAATCCAGAACCAATCGTAATGTAGTCATCAGGGACATCGGTAATAAAGATCGTTTCATTTTCTTGAACACATCGCCCTACAAGCCCTTCTCCAATGATCAGGCTTTTTTCTTCATACTTACGCCTATCGTAAGCATAGCAGGCCATAAGATCTATGGTTCTTTCTCCATTTTCATGGTCGTTTATCAAGAAAAGTCCACCAACATCAGCCTTAATATAATCTATTAGGTTGCTTATAATGTGGTACGAAAAGTTTTCGAGGTTGGTTTCTTGGTGTCGTAGTAGCTCGCCAAAAATTGCAACACCTTTTGTTGCCCAGTTTATCTTTTCATCCTCAATCTTTCTGATTGCCTCCTGCTTCTTAGCTTCTTCGAGGTTTTGCTTCATTTCGAGCAACGAAATTCCAAGTATATCCTTGTCGTTCTTTGCCTTAAAGTCTATCTCGATGTTACCCTTGCCTACTTCGGTTGTAAACTCAACAGTCTTTACTAAGCTATCTATCAGCTCGTTTGTAGATACGGCAATATCATGAAGCTCGTCATTGGTATCAACAACAACCTTGTTCGATTCGTCGATATCGCCAGAAGCTAGATTTTTAAGAGCTCGGTTTACCCTGTAAAGAGGACGGGTAATTTTAAAGGAGATATACCATATAACACCAATGACTGCAACTATCGATAGAATCGCAAGTAGCCACAGCCTATCTGTCATATCATTTGCTTCACCAAGTAGCTCGGATGAAGGTACAGCAAATCCAAATGCCCAACGTGTATTGGCAGATTTGTACTGTACAGGAAGTACTGCGTAGTGGAAAAGCTGATCGGTTTCCTTGTCATTTACAATAAAGCTAAAAGGACGACCTTTAGCAATACGGTCTACAACCTGATTCTCTGCAGCTTCGGAATATGCTTCATGTAGCTTTTTTCCTTTAATCGAGCCAATTGTTGATGCGATAACCGATCCATCTGCCGACAAGATAAACGATTTCGCCCCTTTCATAGGTTTAAAACCTTCTACCATAGCCTGAAACCCATCTAACGAAAGATCGTAGCCTACGAGACCTTGGAATTTACCGTTAAACACCAAAGGAGAACCTACGCTAGTTTCTAAAATGCTATCCTTTTTGTTGTAGCTGTACCAATAAGGATCCGAAAGTATATCTGTTTTATTAACCTTTACTGAATAGTACATAGATCCTTTCGTATCTCCTTTCAAATCGAGCGTATCCTGCTTGTACTTTAGCGCACCATTATCGCGGTAGTAGGTAAATCGCACCCTCCCATAATCATTGGTGTAGCTTGAGTTAAGGTTGCGCATCTCAATGCTTGCCCATACAGACGTGAGCGATGGATTTGCGGTGGCAAAGCTTCCGAGCATTTGCTTTAACGATTCGCTGCGCTGATCGATAGGAAGCGAAAGGAGCGAAGTTGCTTGTTTTGCAAGCCTTGATGTTTCTGATAGCTTCGAGCTAATTTCTCTTTGCATTTTAAGCGAGTAGTCTTTCCCTACTCGAAGCGCAATCTCCTCAGCATACTTCCCTTTAAGCATATTTATCCCTCTGATTTGCTCGTATATGCTAACAGAGTATGCCAATATTACAACAGCCAAAATACTAAGTATTAACTTAGTACGTAGTTTAAGTCTTATTCTCATTCCAAACAGAATTACTTATAAAAAAGGCCAGATTAACCGAAACAAAAATATCAACATTCTTCAATTATCCTCACCCATACTTCAATTTTTATGATTAATCCTACATTTTAAAGTATGCTAGCTGTTGGTAAACGATGCATTGCTAAGATCAACATTATCAGCGTATCATTCTCGTTAACCAGCCTGCTGGTAGTTTTATGGATATTTTTCATACATTTGCTCACAGTCATAAACCTAATTAAATTTCAATTTCAATGAATTTATTAGACGGAAAAGTAGCCTTGGTAACTGGCGGTGCGCGCGGTATTGGTAAAGCAATTTCGTTACGTTTTGCACAAGCAGGCGCAAATGTTGCCTTCACCGATATGGTAGAGGATGATAACTTCAAGCAAACAGTTGCCGAGCTTGAATCATACGGGGTAAAGGTTAAAGGTTACGTATCAGATGCAAGCAGCTTTGAGGACTCTCAAAAGATGGTAGATCAACTTGTTTCAGATTTTGGTCGCATTGATATCCTTGTAAATAATGCCGGAATTACTCGCGATGGTCTTCTTATGCGTATGACCGAAGATCAGTGGGATTTGGTAATTAAGGTAAACCTAAAATCGGTGTTTAACCTTACCAAGGCTGTACAAAAGTATATGCTAAAACAACAATACGGCTCTATAATCAACATGAGCTCTGTAGTTGGAGTATCAGGAAATGCTGGTCAAGCTAACTATGCTGCTTCTAAAGCGGGTATGATTGGCTTTACTCAGTCGGTTGCTAAAGAGCTTGGCTCTCGTAACATCCGTTGCAATGCAATTGCTCCTGGCTTCATTATTACAGAAATGACCCACAAGCTTCCTGAAGATGTAAAGGCAGAATGGGCTTCAAAGATTCCACTTCGCAGAGGAGGTACTCCTGAAGATGTTGCAAATGCTTGCCTTTTCTTTGCTTCAGATCTATCTGCGTATGTTACCGGACAAGTGCTAACAGTTTGTGGCGGTATGAACATTTAAAAAGATAAAAATCTTTATAAATTTGAACCATCCTCGTTTGAGGGTGGTTTTTTTGTTACTATATTAGAAGTATAATTCTACCCAGAGCTGTATGCGGAAATTCATTTTTTATGCTTTTACTATGCTTTGCACCTCTTGTGCTGTTTCTATAAAAACTGTAAACGTAGATGTGCTTATTCCATCTCCCGAAAAATTGAACGTAAAATCGGGCGATCGTATTATGCTTGTAGCCAACTACAGGCCTCAAAATCGCATTGTTCAGGGGAAGGTAAGTGCTTTTGTTGACGACTCTCTACTAGTTAGTAAGGCTGCCGAAAGCTTTAAAGGATACTACCAAGGACTTGGGCTTACGGGACAATCGTTTGTAAGTACAAAACATAGGCTAATCACGAACAACGAGCCCGAATTGCTCACCCCTGATGATATTAAAAGCCTTGGAGTACTCGAGAAACCTAACTATGTTGTTGAAATATCGCTATACAGAACGCTAATTAGCAAAGAGTTTCCTACTGTTTACAAGGCAACTTCGGCAACCTTATGGCATGTTTACAATGGCTCTACAGGCGAAATCATACGTGAAATCATTGATAAGGATTCCATAATATACGATCAAAATCAACGTATTTCTCGTTTAGAGCTCGACTCTATTATTGCAAGCGATATGGCCTACAAAATGGGAGAGAAGATGGGGGCAAATATTTTGCCTTTTTGGGAGGAGCAGCAGCGACTATTGCTTATTGTCAACGACCCAAAGTTTATGCAAGTAGAGCAGCTTATAAACGATTTTAAGTGGAAGGAGGTTGCTTCCTTGATGCAAGATTTTGTAACCTCCGCAGAAAAGGATTACCGCTATGCAGCAACCTTTAACCTAGCCTTGGCTTGCGAAATGATGGGAGATCTGAAGCTAGCGCAAAAGTGGCTCGAAAAATGTAAGACCATCAATAACAGCTACGTGCTAAAGCTATACGAAGCAGATTTGCAAAAGCGAATGCTTAACGAAGCGAGGCTAAAGCAGTAGCAGCTTTATTCTAAACTTGGTGTTAATGCCTCTTTAGCTCAGTGGTAGAGCGGCGCACTCGTAATGCGCAGGTCGCGGGTTCAAGTCCCGTGAGAGGCTCAAAATAAAATTCTAGACGAAGTAGAAGATACTTCAATTTTACTGTTACACTATTGTTCTGCTTTACAGCTGGCGATTGAGATAAATTTTATATATGATAAAGTAGTAATTATGACAAAAAATCATACTCGTTCTGGGACTTTGAACTCTAAATGCCTTTTTGAGTCATTCATAATGTTTATGACTCTTTTGTGCACATCGTTCTTGTGATTTGATAATTAGTATTATCGAGTTTAAAATATTGATTTTAAATTAATTATCAGAAATTAAAGGCTTTGGCTACCAACAGCTGATCCTGCAACGTAAGGATATAACCCCAAAGTAGTGGGAGTAAATGCACTAAGAAAAAGTTTCAAGTATTGGTTGATAGTACATTTTACACAATTAGACATTTGAATTGCCTAATTAGCTCATAAACATCAGATTCAGGTTAAAATTTTAAATAGAAATTGCTATATTTAATATAAAGTGCTTATTTAGTATTAATATACGTTATAGCTATATAATATGGAACAAGCAAAACTCGAAAGTATTCTCCGTCTAATAAAGCTACTGGTAAATAATAGCCGTTATAAAATACCTGAAATTGCCGAAAGGCTAAATGTAGCATCAAGAACTGTTGAAAGATATATCCAAATCCTTCGTAACGCTGGCTTTATAGTACACCATCCAAAGGGAGGAGTGCCGTACTTAGAAAAGCATACCCCGTTTTTCAAAGAAATAAGCAAGCTAATTCACTTTACTGATGCCGAAACGAACGTAGTAAGAAGCGTGGTAGAAGCCATTGACGACGCAAATCCCTTAAAAGGCGAAATTCGTAGAAAGCTCTATAATTCTCACGAACTTCCTTATACCCCAGAACTTGTGGTCTTAGAGTCGGATTGTATAAACATTCACCTCATACAAGAAGCTATTGAAACCGAAAAGCAAGTATTGCTTAAGTCGTACAGATCAGCCAATAGCAATGATGTAACAGACCGAGTGATAGAACCATTTGCTTTTACAACAAACTACCTTCAAGTTTGGGGATATGAAGTAGGTGCCGAACTATGCAAGCTCTTCAAAATTGCCCGTATAGGCGAAGTTCAAATTCTAAAAAATAGCTGGAAATACAATCATAAACATAAGGTTGGTGCTGTTGACCTTTTTAAAATGACAGGGGATAAGCTATACCACATTGAGCTAATTTTAAACCTCCGAGCATACAACCTGCTTATTGAAGAATACCCTAAATCTCGCAGACATATTGAGCAAATTGCAAACAACCAGTATATTCTGAAGACAGAGGTGTTTAAGTTAGAAGCAGTTGGCCGTTTTGTACTCGGACTACTATCTGATATCACAGTACAAAATAGCCCCGAACTTGTAGCTTTTCTGAAAAAGGCCTTAAGTCAAGCAAATTTTTAAATCAACGACAGTCTCTGTCGTTATTAACAAGTAGTATTGCATAAAATTGATGCATCATAATAAACTATTATTGATATGAGATTACACATTCGAACAACCCCAAACAGAACAAAAGTTCCATTCGATCACCTACCAATCCTTGTAGGGATTGTTCACAGATGGCTAGGGCAAAATAACTCTTTGCATGGCAGACTTTCGCTTTACTCTTTTTCATGGTTGAAAGGCGGAAGAAAGGATGGTAATGGTTTGGAATTTAGCAATGGGGCAACATTCTTCATCAACTTTTATGATGAAGATTATGGAAGACAAGTTGTGAAAAGTATCCTTAAAGACCCTAAATTACAATGGGGTATGATTGTTTCTGATGTTTTGATCGAAGAAAACCCAACTACAATTGAGAAGGACTATTTTGTGGCTGCAAGTCCTATTCTTATTAAGCGTAACATTAACAGCAATATCAAGCATTATTTATATAGCGATATTGAATCTAATACTTTACTTGAAGAGACGCTTAGGAGCAAGATGAAAATTGCTGGTATTGAGGATGAAACCTTAAAAATAAGCTTCGATTTATCCTATCAGAATGCTACCACAAAGCTTGTTAGATATAGAGGCATAGATAATAGAGCAAACATATGCCCTGTTAGAATATACGCGCAACCAAAAACAAAAGTATTTGCTTGGCTCGTAGGTCTTGGGAATTCAACTGGTATCGGTTTTGGGTCAATTAACTAATTACTATATACATATGTATTTTGTTACTAAATATTCTGGACCATTTGGTTTTATAAAGCCATGGACAGCTGTTAGAGATGGCGAAACTTTTAGCCAACAATTCTTGACACCATCTATAGTTGAAGGAATTGAAAAAAAGCTTTTCCCAGAACTTTTACACTGCAAAGGTATTTACAAGATTGTTAGACATAAGCTCACATACCAATCTATTAATATGCAGCAAGAACAAACCCAAACAAGGGGCTGGCAGATTAAAAAGAAGGATATGCTTGTTGTTCGCGATATCTCTATTCTTAAAAGAGGGGTGCTTATTAAACCAACGTTATACCTCGCTTTTGAACAAAGGGATGATGCACAAGTAGCCTCAAAGCAGCATATATGCCTATGCCGTAATGAAGATGTTGTTATGCCAGAAAAATATATATATGAGATGGACGAGCATGAGTTCAATAAGCTTGTAGGCTTTGAGCTGCGATTTGGGAATTCCCAAAATTCTTTTCTTGTTGGTTCAAATCGTTTTGATGAGTGCAAAACGATGTATGGATGGCTAGAAATTGATGGAGAATCGGCATTGTAACCAATATGATCCAACATAACCACATACTAGCTAAACATCAAAGAGAGGGTGGGTATCCTCTTGTCAAACACCTTAAGGATGTGTCTGATGTAGCGGCCAAAATTGCCTCTTGCATTGGGCTTGATGCTGATGTTGCAAGAAAAGGTGCGATTCTTCATGATCTCGGAAAGGTAAGTCCTCTCTTTCAACAGACTCTTATGGAAGGGTTTGTTAGATCTGCAGATTTTGTTTTTAGGCATGAAATAGCTTCTCTTTTATTTACGTCTCTAATAGATGATCGTGAGGAAAGGTATGCAGTAATTGAAATGGTTGCTGCGCATCACAAGTCGATAATTAATGATGTTGGAGGGAAAGGACTACTTGATCTTGAAGATAATATAGAAAGTTTTGAAAAGCATGCGTTTGCATTTGATGAGTGGAGCAACATCGCTCTAGAAATTGCCCAAACGCTTGGAATGGAGACTCACAAAATATCTATTGAAGAAGCAAAAAATAGCTACTACGAAGCGGTTGAATATTGCGAAAAATTAGATCTAAGCTATTCTATATGGAAAGGTATTCTTGTTGCTGCTGATCACTATGCTTCGTCGCTCAACGATATTCCTATAGATGTAAATAGGCTTTTTATAAAGCCGAATCTTGCATTCTACGAAAGAGTAAATAAGCTATATCCCTTATCATGCCTACATTCTGATGATAATAGGATGCATACGATAGTAGTTGCACCAACAGGCGCTGGAAAAACAGATTTTCTTCTTCGTCGATGTAAAAGCAGGGTATTCTACGTGCTACCCTTCCAAGCCTCTATAAATGCGATGTATGATCGTTTAAATAACGATTTACAGAATACCAATGCAACAATTAGGCTACTTCATTCGACATCATACCTTAAAGTAAAGAACAATAACATCGAAGAACGTATCCTACAAAAGCATATCGGAGCCTCTGTTAAAATACTAACGCCACATCAAATAGCATCTATTGTATTCGGAATCAAAGGTTTTGAAGCAATTATTGTAGATATTCGAGAGTGTGATGTAATACTTGATGAGATTCATACATATACAAATACAATACAGGCAATAGTGCTTAAAATGGTAGAGGTTTTAACCTCACTTGGTTGTAGAGTACATGTTGGATCTGCTACATTGCCTACTTTGCTATATACAAGGATCTTAAATATACTCGGCGGTAGCCATTCTGTTTACGAGGTTTCGTTACCAAATAATGTTTTAGAATCATTTAATAGGCACATTGTATATAAATGTTCCAGCACTGAAGAGGCATTTCAAAATATCCAAACTTCAGTAGAAAGAGATGAAAAGATACTAGTTGTATGCAACCAAATAAAACGCGCACAGGCTGCTTATGAAGAGCTGAAATACAAGTACCCTAACATTCCTATAATGCTGATACATAGTAGATTTAAAAGGGGAGAGCGTCAAGAACTGGAGGAGGTTCTAAAAAATGATTTTGGCGAAAAACAGGGTGCATGCATCGCAGTTGCTACTCAAGTAGTTGAAGTTAGCTTAGATATCAGCTTTGATATGATGGTAACCGAATGCGCTCCACTAGATGCTCTTATCCAGCGATTCGGAAGAATAAACAGACGAAGAAGTTACGACTCTCCGCCTAAGCTGCAAAGCGTCTTTGTGATTAGGCACTCTGACAAACCTGATGATGCAAAACCTTACGATGTAGAAATATTAGATAAAAGCTTTGACGTATTACCCAATGGTAAAATCTTAAAGGAAGTTGATATACAACAAATGATTGATTACGTATATCCTAAAATTGGTTTTTTAGATATTAATACAAATGCTGTTTTTGCTGATGGAAAATGGCAAATAGCAAAGCTTTCTCATCATCCGAAATCTGCACTACTTGAAATGCTTGATATAGAAACAGCAGTGTGTATTACTGAAAGCGATGCCGATGCTTACAGATTTGGGAACAGCATGATTCGTTCATCGCTAGAAATCCCTGTGAGCTTTAAATCTATTGGCTTCCAAAATTTGAACCGGCTAGAAGTTGGAATGCGTCCTTTTATTATTCCGAATAAAGCTTATTCGAAAGAGATTGGACTACTTGCCGATTTTATTAAGCCAAGCTACTACAAAACATTTGAGATAATTTAAAATTTATAACAATGATAACTTCTGTATTAGGAAAAAAATTCTTGGATGCTTTTAATTTGAGCAATAGCACGAACTATAATGCAAGGCAATTCTTCTTCGAGAAATTTTACCCTCTGTTTTTTAACCACTCGAAGTATATGATGTCTGGAGGTAATTCGCCCTTTGAAAATCCTAAAATTAGTTGGGATGATATGCTACGAGGTAAAAAACCTATCGAACCTATCGATAAAAGAAAAGAACGATTGGAAAAGTTCATTGAGAAGGTGGAGACCAACCAAGCAGAAATGAGCATAGCCGTAGGATACCCTTCTTTGGATTTAATGGCGACGACTTCTGGTCAAATTTCCAATATAAAAGCTAATACTACCATAGATGATATCTACCTTTCTTGGATTGGAGCGGGATTAGGAGTAGGAGTGCAAGGTGGCTTGTCAATTCTATTCGATCATCCTCAAATACTACTCGACATCTATGAAGGATGGCATTACTACAGGGATACTCTTAACAAAATACCTTTATTAAAAGGAAATCAGGTAAACACGTGGAATGGACAATGGATTGCACACCGATACAGCAAAACCTATTCAGCTGCAATTCCTACCGCAAATTTTAACCCTTACACTACAAAAGATGAAATTATTAGTATCGAAACCCAATCATGGACAAAGGTACTATTAGGCATTGCACGTAGCTTTGAAGCTGCTCAGATGATGGGCTACGTTTACAACCTAGGTCAAACAAATACTACTGTTGGCTTTATTCCTTTTTCGCTTATCCAAATTCGAAGAGCAATCGATCTATACAAACGCTTTTTTGGAATGGATGGATTAAAAGCAGAGGAACTTTACGGTACAGCCTTTGGCTTTATAAAAGCATGCCAAGCAGGATCAATCGGCATAAAAGCTATGGAACCTAAGGGGCTAAAAGAATACCTAGAATTTGGAAAACTTCCCAAGTATAAGGACGATGAGAACGAAAAAATAAAATTTAATACCTATCAAATTTGGATTCTAGCTATGCTAAACAACGAACAACTTTGGGCAAAAGCACAAGAGTTTGCCAATGCCCTAAATGCCTATTCCTGCTCTAGTAACAATGCCAAAAACACCAAAACCAATAAAGTGTTGGCTGTTTTAGCATCAACCACAAAGAAAAATTTTATCGAAAGCCTAGTAGAAGTCGTTTCAGAGACAGAAGAGAAGGTTATAATGGATATCGCAGGTATTGTAAACTCAATGCCTTCTGATAACGTACCTTACTTCCTAACTTTAATCAGATTTCATTATGCTGCAATAAACAAATAAAAAATGTGTACTAATATGAATCCTTACATTTACCTAAGAGCTCTAAAGCATGCAGAGCACACCGTTTTTTGTGTTGAAAATGGACAAAAAACTTACTACGATTCGCAGTTTAATCGCTACGTAGCATACTCTAGCGGACAGCAGGTTAAACGTTCTATCCTCCAACTTATTGCCGATGAGCTAAATGTTCCAATGGCTCCAATAACTTTTAACTATAATGTTAACTCTAAAAAAGATCTAGAAAATAAAGAACCTTGGTCTCCTTGTGATCCTTCATACGTTGATCAGCTTTTAGGTGGATGGATGAGAGCAGGAGATGGTCCGACAAGAAAAAGAAGAAGCCCTCTTTCCATTTCGGCAATGCGCCCATTGCATCCAATGCTGGCAGGTGTCGAAAAAGAGAACATCACTTTTGATAGAAGTGATAGACCTGATTATCACCCTGTAAATGTTCGACTTGCCAATTCTGACAAGCTTCTTAGTAGCGAGGAGATTGAGGCATTTTTAAATGAGAATAATAGAACCCTTCCTCGTCGGAACTGGATTCCAGATAATAGCAGAACTACAGGTTTATTTGTTTACGATATTGCTATAGATTTGCGTACCCTCTTTTGCGTTTCTACAAACCAGCACGAACCTGAAATATCTATGGAAATGATAGAAATATTAAAAGCGAAGGGTTGGGTAGAAGGTGAAAATATTTTTGGCAAATGCTTAATACTTCCTATGGAAGAAAGAAATAAGATCATTCCTGTACTTGCAAGTGCTTTAGTAAATTGGAGAATTACTTCAAACCAATCACGAACTTTTAGCTTAATGGAGACACTTGCGGTTGCTGTAAGCGATAATGCTAACGCTGTTGCCTCGGCTATTAGAGCTAAGCTTATTGATGATGTAGATAAACCCAAAGTAAAGCCTATTGTTGATGCTGCTACAGGTGCAGACCTTTTTGTAACGCTACCTTGTGCTAGCTATATCGTAACTGAAAGCGAAAGTGTAGATGCAATACATAAGTCAATAAAAAAAATAGCTGAAATGATGCTTGATTTTGACTACGATAAGCAGCTTGTTATGCAGTAGTATATAGGACTAGTAAGCTAGCAGCGTGGACTATTTATATCCACGCTGCTTCTTTACTTTTAATTTGCTTACAAGTGCAATCATCAGGTTATCATATCAATGCAATTTAGAACAAGCTACCTCTTTTGCTAAACCATCTACAACAAATAGCCATGCATATTACTGCTACGCAGGTAAACTACTTCTTCGTTTGTAAACGCAAACTTTGGCTCTTCACAAATGGGATCAATATGGAGTATAATTCAGATCTAGTAGGCGAAGGAAGGCTTATTCATAGCACAAGCTATCCTGAAAGATCGGAACGGTTTGAAGAAGTGAGCATAGGAGGAAGTAAAATTGATTTCTTCGATCCGAAGCAAAATGTCATTCACGAAATCAAGAAATCGGACTCTCTAGAAGAAGCACATATTTGGCAGGTCAAATACTACATTTGGCTCTTTGAAAGAGAGGGGATTAAAAATGTTACAGGAATTCTAGAATATCCTTCGATTAGGCATCGTGAGCTTATTACCTTATCAACCAACGATAGCAAAAAAATAGAATGTATTATAGATGACATAGGAAAAATTGTTTCTAACGAAAAATGCCCGTCAAAGATTAGTAAAAAGTACTGCCATAAATGTTCGTACTTCGACTTCTGCTACGTAGCTGATGATGTTTAAGATAATAGCACAACATATAAAATGAAAAGAACCTACTACTTATTTAATGCTGGTCGTCTTACGCGTAAAGATGATACCCTCAAGTTTACTCCTACTTCTGAGGACAGCATCGCTCAATCAAGGTATATTCCAATTGAAACTGTAGAAAACTTATACACATTTGGAAGCTTAGATGCCAATAGCTCAACCTTTAACTTTTTGGGTAAAAATCAAATAAACGTTCACTTTTTTGATTATTATGAACACTATTCAGGCTCCTTTTTTTCTAAAGAATACCTACTATCAGGTAAACTTCTTCTAAAACAGTGCGATCATTACCAAAAACGCAAAAAGAGGATTCAAATAGCCCAGCAGCTGCTATTAGGTGCGACTCATAACATCCTTAAAAATATGAGGTACTACAACACGCGCGGTCGTGATCTACAAGAAATAATTCATAAAATCGAAGGATACTCACCTCTTCTTACCGAAACTACAGATGTTGATCAGCTAATGGGGATTGAAGGTAACATAAGAGTAGCCTACTATCAAGCCTTTGATGAAATAATTGAAGGCTTTGAAATGGGAAATAGAACCAAACGACCTCCTTCTAACGAGGTTAACGCAATGATCTCCTTTGTTAATAGCCTTTGTTATACTCTTTGCCTTGACTCAATTTATCATACCCAGCTGAATCCGACAATAAGCTACTTACACCAACCTGGCGAACGAAGGTTCTCGTTAGCGCTAGATCTTTCAGAAATTTTTAAACCCCTGTTAGTAGATCGATTAATATTTGCAATGTTTAACCGAAAGCAGCTGCAAAAATCAGATTTCGAACAAACCTTAAATGGGTGTACCTTAAAACCTAATGCACGTAAAAGAGTTGTAGAGGAATGGGAGAAAAGGTTGAGCGAAACAATTAAACATAGAACTTTAAATAGGAGCGTAAGCTATAAGCAGCTGGTAAGACTAGAGTGCTACAAGCTGGTAAAGCATATTTTAGATATCGAGGATTATCGTCCTTTCAAAATTTGGTGGTAAACATACTTAATGCTATTATGTACGTTATTTTGGTATATGATGTAGGAGAGAAAAGAGTATCGAAAATGCTAAAGCTATGCCGTAAGTACCTAATTTGGATTCAGAATAGCGTTTTTGAAGGTGAGCTAAGTGAACTTCAGCTTAGAGAATTAAAATTCAAGGCGAACCTAATAATGAAGGATAGCGATAGCGTAATTATTTTCTCGAGCAGACAAGCTAAATGGCTTGATAAGGAGATACTTGGACAGCAAAAATCAAGTACCGACAACTTCATTTAAAGCGTCGAAGTGTTGATTTCTGTTCGAAAATTGCTTAACCCAAAAATGTAAAATATGAAGAACGATCTTTGAAATATTGATTATCAATAACTTGATATAAATTGTCAACCTAAGGCAAAATTTCGGCAACTGCAAGTCGACTGCAAATTGTTCAGTTTTTTTCAAATTTATTAGCAATAAATATTTCATTATCAAGTATATTTGCAGGTGAAAAAAACGGCTCTTAATCGTACCTATCTGGAATTGAAACGATTAGCAAAGAGCGTTTGCTGTATGGTAATTGGGAGCTCTTAATCGTACCTATCTGGAATTGAAACCAAACGCTAGATGAACTTATCCAGTCAATAAATTGGGCTCTTAATCGTACCTATCTGGAATTGAAACATGGCAAATGACACGTTGCCTATGACTGTTATGCTGCTCTTAATCGTACCTATCTGGAATTGAAACTACTCTCCAAGCCAACCGCTACGATTTGAAAAAAATGCTCTTAATCGTACCTATCTGGAATTGAAACCAAAAAGATAATATAGAACAAATTTGGAAGTTACTGCTCTTAATCGTACCTATCTGGAATTGAAACCTACCTGTGTCAACTCCTCGCAATTCGGGCGGTACTCTTAATCGTACCTATCTGGAATTGAAACTTTTTATCGTAAACTCAAATTGCTTATCTAAATTTTCTCTTAATCGTACCTATCTGGAATTGAAACCGTAGCAAGTATGGCACGTAGTAAGCGTTTTGCTTAGCTCTTAATCGTACCTATCTGGAATTGAAACCTTTTGGTATTGCCTATACTGCTTAGTTCGCTTTTCGCTCTTAATCGTACCTATCTGGAATTGAAACGATCATACGGTTAACGTCAGCAGGTAGGAATGAAGCTCTTAATCGTACCTATCTGGAATTGAAACGTTAGTAATGCACCTTGCGTTTTTTCGGCATCTGTACTCTTAATCGTACCTATCTGGAATTGAAACCTGCTTTTGTAAACTCTGAAATAGCAAATGATGCAGCCTCTTAATCGTACCTATCTGGAATTGAAACTATACAGGTGCATCTTCGTACAATATTGGCGACCGCACTCTTAATCGTACCTATCTGGAATTGAAACTTGTAGCAAGTGTAGGGGGTAGTTTAATTACTTATACTCTTAATCGTACCTATCTGGAATTGAAACCTTGCAGGGTCTGTTAGTTCGGTAATTACACCGCCCTCTTAATCGTACCTATCTGGAATTGAAACAAGGATATGCCTATTGTTGATGCCATAGCGCCAGATCTCTTAATCGTACCTATCTGGAATTGAAACACTTGTAAAGGCTTTCGGCTACATTAGCATCAGCGACTCTTAATCGTACCTATCTGGAATTGAAACTATTTAATTGAAGGTTGCTTTGTTATCCCCGAAACCTCTTAATCGTACCTATCTGGAATTGAAACTCCCAAACGCTAATTTCAGTTGATTCAATTGAAAGCGCTCTTAATCGTACCTATCTGGAATTGAAACAAATATAGCAGCGGTAGGGTCTGGAGGTAAATGCTTCTCTTAATCGTACCTATCTGGAATTGAAACTTTCAATTCCCCAGGCTGGCAACTTGGCAAATTGTCCCTCTTAATCGTACCTATCTGGAATTGAAACTATCCTGTTCGGTTGCTGCTGCATCACTTTCGAGCAACTCTTAATCGTACCTATCTGGAATTGAAACCGAGTATGGCGACCTTGAGTAAAAACACCACCTTCACTCTTAATCGTACCTATCTGGAATTGAAACATACCTCGTTCAGTTTGGGAAAGCTCATCTACTTCTCTCTTAATCGTACCTATCTGGAATTGAAACAATGCAAGCCCGAAAGCATAAGCAGCGGAGAAATTACCTCTTAATCGTACCTATCTGGAATTGAAACTATTGTCGTATAGCACTTCATCTGCTATTGTCTTGGCTCTTAATCGTACCTATCTGGAATTGAAACGTTTTGGAAGCAGCGGACAAAACATGGACGTGACGCTCTTAATCGTACCTATCTGGAATTGAAACTTGCTAGTCATATCTGTCTTATCGACAAGTTGCAACTCTTAATCGTACCTATCTGGAATTGAAACTTGAAATTACCGCTATCTTACCATCCTTATCAATGCTCTTAATCGTACCTATCTGGAATTGAAACACCTTTAGGCATTCAACTAAATCAAACTGTTTGCCCTCTTAATCGTACCTATCTGGAATTGAAACTCTAACTCAAATACTTCTCCTACTGCTGGTTCTAGCTCTTAATCGTACCTATCTGGAATTGAAACTTCTGCAAGGGACTGCAGAATGGCACTCTGCTAAGATGCTCTTAATCGTACCTATCTGGAATTGAAACTTGTTTTAGTTGTTTGTTTACACAAATGTACAAAGTCTCTTAATCGTACCTATCTGGAATTGAAACATAGAATAATCGCGCTAATAACGCTACACGCTGTTGACTCTTAATCGTACCTATCTGGAATTGAAACACTTAAGAAGTGATGTGCTAACTGAATTCGCTGTTTCTCTTAATCGTACCTATCTGGAATTGAAACCATTTCATAGAAAGGGTCGCCCTTCTCTACAATGTCTCTTAATCGTACCTATCTGGAATTGAAACAGGCTTACCGTGCAACAAGGCTGGTAACCATGCCGGCTCTTAATCGTACCTATCTGGAATTGAAACTGGAATATTAGGAGCAGCTACATGCGCAAGTCTAGCCTCTTAATCGTACCTATCTGGAATTGAAACTTAATTGAAATTCAGTCATTGCAGCACTCAATACCTCTCTTAATCGTACCTATCTGGAATTGAAACTTTGCTACCTCCGTATGATTTTAGGGCTTCCTTAATGCTCTTAATCGTACCTATCTGGAATTGAAACCTCGTTTTTGAGGACTATTGGATCAACAATTGGGATACTCTTAATCGTACCTATCTGGAATTGAAACCAGCATAAATATCTAGTATTCTATCCTCTTCAAGTCCTCTTAATCGTACCTATCTGGAATTGAAACTTTTCTTGTTATAGCTTTCCATTGCTACCTGTGCTGCTCTTAATCGTACCTATCTGGAATTGAAACCTGTTTCGCTATCATTTTCTGGCGTTGCATCCAAGCCTCTTAATCGTACCTATCTGGAATTGAAACTTATCTACGCTAAGCAGCCTCAAGTAGAGTGGGCCGCTCTTAATCGTACCTATCTGGAATTGAAACTTCGGATTCGGGCATGTTTTCGAGGTCGCTGTTTAGCCTCTTAATCGTACCTATCTGGAATTGAAACTTGCGTAGTACATGCTCACATCGTAACCAGCTGCCTCTCTTAATCGTACCTATCTGGAATTGAAACCCTTTTATAAAGCACTCCCTAACTGCTGATATAAAACTCTTAATCGTACCTATCTGGAATTGAAACTTCTTGCTGGATTGTCAACGTCTTGAATGGTTGGTGCTCTTAATCGTACCTATCTGGAATTGAAACTTGACGTGTAGTTGCCTTCTCCATCATTTTCGTAGAGCTCTTAATCGTACCTATCTGGAATTGAAACATGATAGGTTAAACTTCTTTTTAAGTTCACGAAGTCTCTTAATCGTACCTATCTGGAATTGAAACCGGTTTTACATTTTCTAGGTAAATTGCTTCCAATGCCTCTTAATCGTACCTATCTGGAATTGAAACGAGGAAAGTAGGAAACAAATGGCAAAGCTCAAGTCTCTCTTAATCGTACCTATCTGGAATTGAAACACAGTAGGGTTGAAGCCCTCAGGAATGGAGGTGAGGCTCTTAATCGTACCTATCTGGAATTGAAACTTTTTACCAAGCTACCCGAACCGTTAGCTTCCTCCCCTCTTAATCGTACCTATCTGGAATTGAAACCTAAATAAACCTCAAAAGGAAGCGGTGCTATATCCTCTCTTAATCGTACCTATCTGGAATTGAAACTTCCATCCAATCGGAATGAGCTGCCTTAAGCCCGATTCTCTTAATCGTACCTATCTGGAATTGAAACTTTGTTAAAACTAACAGGCTATTTAAAAGCATTGTTCTCTTAATCGTACCTATCTGGAATTGAAACTCATTGACGTTTTGTTGCTTCTTAGCAAGTGATAACTCTTAATCGTACCTATCTGGAATTGAAACGATACTAGAGCTAATAGGAAAGCACTAGAGCAAGCTACTCTTAATCGTACCTATCTGGAATTGAAACAATTATCCAAAAAGGCAAAGGAGTTGAGGCTTAAGCTCTTAATCGTACCTATCTGGAATTGAAACAAATGAAGAGAGGCTACGATATTAAGGCGGTCAAACTCTTAATCGTACCTATCTGGAATTGAAACAAATCAAAAGGCTTTCCTGTTAGTATTGGGTAAAACCTCTTAATCGTACCTATCTGGAATTGAAACTTGTATTAATTGTTTAG
>Ga0209464_10000161_pt1 | contig 22960 bp, 21 predicted proteins | sample DOMMetBare1Fresh_2_FD_187473 | JGI IMG/M metagenome (GOLD analysis project Ga0209464, IMG submission 187473) | Wetland sediment microbial communities from St. Louis River estuary, USA, under dissolved organic matter induced mercury methylation -... | ecosystem: Environmental > Aquatic >...
AGAGGCTCTGGAAGACACCCTTATCGAGCGGTATCGTCGTTATGGTGTCATTAAGGCGACGGAGCAGCGCAGCGAAGGATTCATGCTCGATGATGCCGAATTCATTGTCGTCGCCTTCGGTGCAAGCGCCCGTATCGCGCGTACGGCTGTCGTGCGGGCCCGTGAAAAGGGCATCAAGGTAGGGCTTTTGCGTCCCATCACGCTTTGGCCTTTCCCTGCCGATGCTTTGCAGGCAACTGTTCCTACGACACGTGCCTACCTTTCCGTCGAGATGAACATGGGACAGATGATCGATGACGTCCGCCTTGCTGTGAACTGCCAGCGTCCGGTGGAGTTCTTCGGCCGCTCGGGCGGTGTCATCCCGACTCCTGGCGAAGTGCTGGAAGCTATTGAAAACCTTACGACCAAGGCAGGTGCATAGACATGGCAAATGCCGGAGATATCATATTCAAGCGTCCGGAATCGCTTCTGCCGGTGCAGATGCACTATTGTCCGGGATGTCCTCATGGCATCGTCCATCGTCTTATATGCGAGACCATGGATTCGATGGATATGGCAGGCGATACCGTGGGCGTGGTGCCCGTCGGGTGCAGCGTTATGGCTTACGATTATTTCGGATGCGACATGGTCGAAGCTGCTCATGGCCGTGCAGCTGCGGTTGCTACTGCCATCAAGCGCGTCCATCCGCAGAATCTTGTGTTCAGCTATCAAGGCGATGGCGATCTTGCCAGCATCGGCATGGCAGAGACCGTTCATGCGGCTACGCGCGGCGAGAACATAAGCGTCATCTTCATAAACAATGCGATTTACGGCATGACAGGCGGGCAGATGGCACCGACCAGCTTGCCCCACCAGGTTACCCAGACATCTCCTTATGGACGCGATGTCGCTACTGCCGGATACCCTATCCGCGTGTGCGAGCTGCTTTCCGGGCTCGACGGCGTGGCGTATGCCGAGCGCGTGACCGTTGATACTCCGAAGCATGTGCGTCAGGCGAAGAAGGCTATCCAGAAAGCCTTCCGCTACCAGATGGAAGGCCGTGGGTACAGCATCGTGGAAATCGTTGCCACCTGTTCGACTAACTGGGGCATGACCCCCCAGGCTTCTTTCGAGTGGATGCGCGAGAATATGCTGCCTTATTACCCGCTTGGCGTATACCGGGACGTTGTCGCCGATGGCTATGAAAGCATCCGCGAAGCCGCCCTCGAACGCGCCAAGGACTGCCCGATTGCTTTGCAGGAGGCGAACTAGGAATGGGTAGGAATCTCAATATCATCCTCGCCGGATTCGGCGGCCAGGGCCTTCTCTTCGCCGGCAAGATCATTGCCGAAGCAGGGTTGATTGAAGACCGCCAGATATCCTGGCTTCCCAGTTACGGACCTGAAATGCGCGGCGGCACCGCCAATTGCAGCGTGTGCCTTTCGGATGACCCTATCGGCAGCCCCCTTGTTACCGAACCCGACGTACTTGTGGCGATGAACCAGCCTTCTGCTGATAAGTTCATCGACTGCGTAGTATCGGGTGGTCTGGTACTCATCGATTCGACGCTCGTGCCCAACATCCCCACGCGCGAGGATGTTTCGATCTTCGCTATCCCCTCCACGCAGTTGGCGGAGGAAAACAGCTTCAAGGCGCTTTCCAACGTCATTCTTACCGGCAAGTTGTTCGCTGAAACGCAATTTTGCGAAAAGGCGAGCATCGAGGCTGCTTTGACGAAGATCATTCCGCCCAAGAAGGCGAAACTGCTGGAACCTAACCAGAAGGCGCTTGCATTGGGCATGACCCTGTAGAGGAAGCCACATGACGACAGAAGAAAAGGAATTCCGCGAAATCGGATTGCGCATCCAAGGATTGCGTGAGGCGTGCGATGTGTCTCAGTCCGATATGGCTGCCGAAATCGGCGTTTCGCAGGAAACCTATGCGAAGTGGGAAGAAACCGGCGCTGATGTGCCTATTTCTGCCATTTACCATATGGCCCGCCGTTTCGGTGTCGAATTCACCGAGATTTTGACGGGTACTGCAGCCAAGCTCGACACCTGGCAGATCGTCAGAGCCGGGCAAGGTCGTGAAATCGACCGTTATCCCGGTTATCACTACGATGATCTGGCATGGCGCTACTATGGCAAGATTATGCAACCGCTCGAAGTGGTTATCGATCCGAGCGACGAACCGGCAAAGCTCGTCACACATTCGGGGCAGGAATTCAACCTGGTCCTCGAAGGCACGGTCGTCGTTGTCTGGGAAGATAAAGAATTTGTACTGAATGCAGGCGATAGCATCTACTTCAACCCGAGCCATCCGCATGGTCAGCGGTGCGGCGGGGACGTACCGGCTAAGTTCGTAACCGTAATAGCCGAATAGGCACATACACGAACAGGACCGTACGTTTTAGAGAAGCAGAGGATTATCATGAACTATATACTCAACAAGTACTGTCCCCGTATCGATTTTGAAAGCTACGAGGATTTCAGCAGCAATTTTAAGATCAACGTGCCCGGTGATTTCAATTTCGGATATGACGTTGTCGATGAATGGGCGCGCGTCGAGCCCGATAAACGTGCTTTGCTGTGGTGCGATGACCGGGGCAATGAAGAATCATTCACCTTTACCGATATCAGCCGTCTGTCGAACAAAGCTGCCAATGCCTTCACCCGTTTGGGAATCGGCAAAGGCGATGTCGTGCTGATGATTTTGCGCCGTCGCTGGGAATACTGGGTGTGTGCGACCGCCTTATGCAAGATCGGCGCCACGATTATTCCCGCCTCCCTGCAACTGACGAGCCATGATATCAGCTATCGTTCTAAATCCGCCAACGTCAAGATGATGGTGTGCGTGAACGACGATTATGTGTGCTCTCAGACCGAAGAGGCGCTTTCCGATGCGCCCTCTATAGAGCACTGCATTATCGTCGATGGTAAACGTGAAGGCTGGCTGAATTTCTCCGATTTGATCGAGGGGGAATCAGAAGAATGGACGCGTCCTTCCGGGGAAGCGGCCACGAAGTCCGAAGACATTATGCTTATATACTTTACGAGCGGGACGACGGGGAATCCGAAAGCTGTCTGCCATAATTTCGCGCATCCTCTCGGACATATCCTTACGGCGAAGTATTGGCAGCAGGTTCAAGAAGACGAGCTCCATATGAGCGTCACCGACAGCGGATGGGCTAAATTCGGCTGGGGCAAGATATATGGTCAGTGGATTGCCGGTTGCACGGTGTTCTGCTATGACATGGATCGCTTTATTCCGACGAAGCTCTTACAGCACATGCAGGACTATAAGCTGAAAACATTCTGCGCGCCGCCGACTATGTACCGTTTCATGCTGCAGGAGGATGTCTCTTCCTACGACCTGTCCAGCATCGATAACTTTGCTACTGCAGGAGAACCTTTGAACGCAGAAGTTACCATTCAATGGGAGAAGCTGACGGGTAAGAAGATCCGTGAAGGGTTCGGTCAAAGCGAGGGCCCTGTGCTTTTGGCGACGTATCCGTGGATCGAGCCCCGCCCTGGGTCGATGGGCAAACCCAGCCCTCTTCTGAACATCAAGCTGCTCGATGACGATGGCAGGGAAGTCGAAGACGGCGAAGAGGGTGCGATATGCGTGACGAGTTTGAAGGAGTCCTATCCTCCTGGATTGTTCGTCGGTTATTTCAACAACCCCGAGAAGACCGAAGAGGCCGTCGGAGGGGAATATTATAACCTGCACGATATGGCATGGCGCGATAGCGATGGCTATTGTTATTTTGTCGGGCGCAGCGATGACGTCATCAAATGCTCTGGTTACCGCATTGGGCCTTTCGAAGTGGAAAGCGCTTTGGTCAAACATGACGCGGTGGTCGAATGTGCTGTTACCGCCGCCCCCGATCCTATTCGCGGCAAAGTGGTGAAGGCGACGATCGTGCTTGCTCGAGGATGGGAACCAAGCGATGCACTGACCAAGGAACTGCAGGAATGGGTGAAGCATGAGACTGCGCCGTACAAATATCCGCGCATTGTCGAATATGTGGATGAGCTGCCGAAGACCATAGGTGGCAAAATCAAGCGCAAGCTCATTCGTACGAGAGACGGTGTCGAGGAAGACGAAACGAAGACGCATTCGCCTGCAGCCGATAAGGACCAATCGGACGAATCATGGGAGGAAAACGAGTAACCTCCAAGCAGGTACGGCAGATGCTCGTTAGGCGTGCATCATAGGCGCCATCAAGGCGGACGAAGGGGTGAACCTTTCGTCCGCCTTGCTTTTACGACCTCCGTGCGATAGGGTAAAGATATCCCGTTCGAGGAAGGTGGCTGCCATGCCTGTTGTCGCTGCATACGCTGTTCCACATCCGCCCCTGATCGTGCCGTCTGTAGGTCGCGGGGAAGAGCAGGCTATCAAGAAGACGATCGATGCCTACCGGGAAGTCGCGCGTCGAGTTGCCTTTCATGCCCCCGATACCATTATCATCACCTCGCCCCATGCTCCTTCCTATCGCGATACCTTCGCTCTTGCCCCTGGACCTTGCCTGCATGGCTCCCTTGCAGAATTTGGGGCTTCTGAAGAGCGGATGGACTGGGAGATCGATTGCGAAGTTGCGGCTGGGGCTGTCGAATCAGCGCGACTAGCGGGCATTCCGTTATCCACGCGTATATGGGGCGACAGGCCTATGGACCATGCTTCCTTCGTTCCGTTGTTCTTCATCGAGCAGGTGGGCTATACCTGTTCATTGACGGTATGCGGAATTTCCGGGTGTTCCGACAGCGAGCACTTTGCCGTAGGAAAGGCTCTTGCACATGCTGCAGAGGCATTAGGACGTCGGGTTGTTTTCATCGCCAGTGGCGACTTGTCCCACAAATTGAAGCCCGATGGGCCTTATGGATTCGCGCCGGAGGGACCGGTGCTCGATGCGGCTATCTGCAAGGCTTTTTCCCATGAAGGCTTGAAATCGCTCTTCAACTTGGACGCCGATGTGCGCGAGCGGGGCGCTGAATGCGGTGTGCGGTCGTTTATGATGATGGCCGGTGCTTTGGAAGACTATAAGTATACGGGTAAATTGCTCAGCTATGAGGGCCCGTTCGGAGTAGGTTACGGAGTAGCTGCCTTCGAAATCGTTGAGCCGCACTTCTAGAGAGAGGTATGGCGCCATGAGCTTATATCGTAATGGCATTGATCCGTATGTCGCCCTTGCTCGGGCGGGATATACCGCCTACGTGCGCGATGGTCTGCAGATAGCGGTTCCGGAAGATACTCCGCACGAGATGCTGGCGCGCCGTGCCGGCGTTTTCGTTTCCTTACATGAGGATGGCCAATTACGCGGATGCATCGGCACGATAGAACCTCTACGTGCTTCTATCGCCGACGAGATTATCTGCAATGCGATAGCCGCTTGCAGCGAAGACCCTCGATTTCCTGCCGTGCGGCCCGATGAGCTAGATGCGATTGTCTGCAGCGTCGATGTGCTTGCAGAACCCGAGGACGTCGAAGATGCCAGCGCTCTCGACCCAGAGCGTTACGGCGTCATTGTTTCCCAAGGGTGGCACAGGGGTGTTCTTCTGCCTGATCTTGAAGGTGTCGATACTCCGGATGTGCAGGTTTCTATCGCAAAGCGCAAAGCCGGCATTCCTCAAGGCAGTGCATGCACCTTGCAAAGGTTCCAGGTTGCAAGGCATAGGTGAAGGCTCCGCATTGTCATAAACCAGAATGTATGTCGATTGCGCCTTCCTTCCATCCATTGTGCAGGGCGGTGCATGCGGAAAGGAGAACGATAATGGACAATGAAGTCATGAAATCAGTGCCATCCGTTCATCAGGGTCGACGTTGCGGTGTTTGCCCTCGTGCTTGCTGCATAGCGCAGGGCGAGGTGGGCTTTTGCCAGGCTCGAGGCAATGTCGATGGTGTCATCACTTGCGTGAACTACGGGAAAATTACTTCGATGGCCCTTGATCCCGTTGAGAAGAAACCGTTTGCCTTATGGCACGCAGGGGCGCATGTGCTTTCAGTCGGCAGCTTCGGCTGCAATCTGGCCTGCCCTTTCTGCCAGAATGCAGATATATCCCAAGCGGGCATCGAAGATATCCGATCGAAAGCTATGGAGCCCGAGGAAGTCGTTAAGATGGCTCTTGATGAACGTGATCGGGGTTGTATCGGTATTGCATTCACATACAACGAACCATTGATAGGGTATGAATTCGTCCGCGACGTCGGTCGTTTGGCACATAATGCGGGCCTGCTTAATGTTGTGGTGACGAATGGGATGATCAATGCAAAGCCATTTGCCGAAGTCCTTCCTCTTATCGATGCAATTAACGTCGATCTGAAAGGATTCAGCTCGCGTTTCTATTCCTTCTGCGGATTCGATGGGCTGGGGGCCGTGAAACGGACTATTGTGGCTGCTGCGGGTTGCAATACCTGCCATCTCGAGGTAACGTCTTTGATCGTGCCGGGTGAAAGCGATCCTGATGAGATGGAAGCTGCTGCTGCATGGCTTTCTTCGATTGATCAGGGTATTCCGTATCATATTACGCAGTACCATGCTGCTTACGACATGCATAGAACCGCTCCGCTGCCCGACAGCGAAGTTCGCGCGTATGCCGATCGGGCCCGTGCTTATTTGAAGAACGTTTTTATCGGAAACATGTAAGGAGCAAGAGCATATGACATACGATGATTTGAAGGAAGAAATCAAGAACGCAATGCGCGCGAAAGACAAGCCGAGGCTTGCTATTCTTCGTCAGGTTCATGGCGAACTGAAAGATATAGAAGTAAACGAACGGCGCGAAGTTGCCGACGAAGATGTCGCGGCTATGATCAAACGCGTGCTCAAGCAAACCGGGGAAACCCTGGAAGGTTCGATCAAAGCGAACAACAACCAAGAACGTACGGATACCCTGAAGATCCAGATAGCTGTTCTCGAAGGACTTCTTCCGGAACAAGTCTCAGGTGAAGAGCTGGTTGAGTTGGTCAAGAAAACAATCGAGCAGGTTGGGGCAGAAACGAAGCGCGATATGGGTAAAGTCATGGGCGCTCTAGGCAAAGCCACAGGCGGCAATTTCGACAAGGCTGCCGCCGCACAAGAAGCAGGCCGCCTACTTTCGTAACGGCGACCAATCTGCCTATGTACGGAACATTCGAAGCCTCCATTCCAAAGGCGGATGCAGAGAGGTCTGGGAAGGCGAGGGACATAAAGCAGAAGTCCCTCGCCTTTGTATTTCTTATGCTATACCTAGGCAGTTGCGTACTGAAATACGCCCGAATGCAAGGCATTCTCCGAGATTGCCGCCTCCGTTGTACATGTTGCACCAAATCGATCCGAATTCTCCAGCAGAGTAGAGGTTTGGAATCGGCTGGCCATCAAGGTCGAGGATTTCTCCTTGCGCACTTCGCCGTGCGCCACCGTCTGTATTAAGCAGCGTGGCCGAGCAATGGATAGCGTAAAAAGGGGGATTCTTGATGGGAGTGAGGGTGGAAGCCGGTCGATGGAAGTATACGTCATCGCCCGTCTGGCAGCATTCATTCCATTCTTCAATGGTTTTCGCCAGTTCATCTTTAGGAAGCTGAGCTTTTTCGGCAAGAAGGTCGATGGTGTCGGCTGTATAGCCCATTCCATGTGCGAGCGGGTCCTGAAGTGCTCGATCTCCCGCTTGCATTTTCTCGAAGCCGTTTGAATCGAGGATGAACCATTGGGTTTCAGGCATGGGAAGATGAGGCCATTCTCCTCCGAACTGCATATGACCGTGACGGTCTCCCGTATCATTCGCCAAGGTGTACGATCCTGCATTGATTCCGTCCCAATCATGTTCATGGTCGGAATCCCAGTCCATGAAAAAGCGTCGCCCGTTTATGCCGACGGTGATGCCGTATTGTTTGTCGGAATGCATGGTTACCGACGTTCCGTCTATGGGTGAGGCACTGGTCCAAAAACCTGCACAACTGTTCATGTGCCATAGATCGGCTCCGCATTTCAGCACCATGGGAATTCCGTCACCGGTGTTCTGTCTTCCTGCAATAGGGCGTGCGGTTGCGCCGCTCAGATAATCGGCTCGCATGGTCGGGTTGTTCTCGAATCCGCCAAGGCATAAAATCACGCCCTTCGTTGCCTTGGAGAATATCGATTTCCCCGATTCTTCGTAGACGACGCCCAGAATTGCTTTGCTCTCAGGGTCTTGTACGAGCGCTTTTACCGGGGTATTCGTTTTTTCAAGCACCTTGTCGGTGTGCTTGACGAGTTCTGTATGGAGAAATTTGCAGACGTGGGTGATGCCGTCGGCGTTCTTCGAACTCCAGATAATATTGCCAAGGCTGTAAGCATGGGGCAATTCAGGGTATTCCGGATAGCAGGTTTTGCCGCTGCCGGGTGCGAAGTATCCCGTGACCGTTGCATCTTTTTCGGCACCTTCGTCCCAAACTGAAAGGCTTTTGAGCCAGTCGAGGTTTTCCCTTACTCCATCTGCAAACGCTTCGAGCACATCATCAGGCGTGTTTCCCATAGTGCTGCGCAACTCTTTCAAGTAAGAGAGGAAGTCATCGCGGCGGTCTGTCCACAATACGCTTCCTGCGGAGAAAGGCGTATTTCCGTTTCCTTCGGGATTCTCGCCTTTCTCGAGGAGCAGGCACGATGCTCCGTTGCCTTCCAAGGCGACAGTCAGAGATGATGCAACGCCTGCAAGTCCGGCACCTACGACGATGATGTCATGCGATTCGTCCCAGCTAATCTGATCGATGGCTGTCGCCGAATCGTTGGTGGTCGTCTTGCTGCAGCCGGTGCTGCCGGCTACTAAAGCCGATAGGGCAGTGACGCCTGCCACTTTGATAAACGTCCTTCGAGATTGAGAAAGATTTTCCATGCTCTCATTCCCTGCCTTTCCTGATGCTTGTGCTGTGTGGGAAATAGGCAGTTGCGACCGCTCGACCGCATATTCCCCCCTCCTTGTTTCGGCAAGCACACAACCTCTGGTTTTGATTCGTCTTCCAAAAGATTGCTTCAAGCCTTTGGGAATCATAGGGGAGCCCTGCTTCTTTCATCTACGGACAAAAAGGACTCATCGGCTTCCTACCCCTCGTATTTTTTGTACCAATTTTTATTTTGAGAACGTTTCGATGGGGTTGAAGGGGCCTTGGAAGGCCGACTTGCGTCGATGGTTGTGCTACTATGCCGATGATTGACGCGCGAAAGAGCGCGGGCGGAGATGTGTATGTATAAGAGCGAAATGCTACGAATTTCGAAATCGAAAATGCCGCATAGGGGGATATGCGGGCGTGGGGGGGAGTGGACATGGCGGAGGGAACGAAGCGGGGTGCGGTGCTTGCTGATTTTCTCGATGTTTTTCAAAAGCAGGGGTTCTTCTGTCTAGGCGTTTGCTCTACGAATGCTTGGATCAGCTGGGTCAATAATGCGGATTCGTTTAATTCCCTGCCGGCTCGCATGGTCGATCAGGGGTCGATGCTTGCGGTTCTCCTGATTGCTGTTCTCGTCTGTTGGAAACGAGATCCTGAGAAAATGGGACTTGAATACCTTGATTGGCCTATTGCGATTGCAATGGCCGCTGCGACATTCTTCGTCTCTTCGACACCGTTTCATCTCCCCTATACGCTGGCAGCTATTGCCATTGGGGAGGTGGGGATGGCATGGTGCTGGTTACGTTGGGGCGGGTATTTGAGCAAGATGGATTTAAAAGGGGTTATCGCCTGCGTATTCGGTTCTTATGTTCTATCCTGCATACTCAGAGTTTTCCTTTCGTTTATGCCGCCGATTCCTGCGATGGTGCTCACGAGCTTGCTGCCATTGGTTTCCATTTTTACGCTGCGCCGTTCATTGAAGATTCAGTCGGTTCATGCAGCGGAGGTATCAAAGACGGCACCTGCATATTCCCGATCATGCGGCATGCTCGCTCTTGTTTCGGCATGTTTCTTCGTCCTTAGATTTATGGATATCTTGGCATATAACATCTTTTCTAATCCGATGCTTCCATCTCTTTCCTCTTTTTCGAATGCAGCCGAGCTTTGCATTTCTCTTCTTATTCTGTATTACATTTTCATCCATAAAGGAATACCTGAGTTTATGCAGATATGGCCTATTCCCGTTTTCTTTCTTGCAACGGCTCTTTTGGTATTTCCCTTCGAAGAAAACGGAGCGTATTCGACATATCTTCTCGATATCGTCGGAAGCATTCTTGTGATGTTCATGTGGCTGGTTCTTGCAGATATAAGCCATCATTCCCATCGCCATCCTTATGTGATTTTCGCAATCGGACGAATAGCCTATACGCTTCCCACGCTTATTCTCGCCCCGATTTTCTATGAAATAGATTTAGCACCCTGTGTTTCCGTCCTGCTGGCATGTTCTAATTACGTGCTGCTTATCTTTACGGCTCTGTTCTTCGGCCGCCGTAATACGCTCTTGTCCCAGATTTTTTCAGACTTGGATAAAAAGCCCCGGATCGAAGCGTTCGACCACATCAAAGACCGTTGTCTTGAATTGGGGAAAATGTATGCCCTTACCAACCGGGAGATAGAGATCATATCGTATTCATGCCAAGGACGTAGCCGCTCGTATATTGCAGAAACGTTGTTCATTTCCACCAATACGGTCAAGAGCCACACTCAGCGCGCTTACGCTAAATTGGGCGTGCATAGTAAATCGGAATTGCAGAAGCTCCTTGGGCTGTGATGGAAATGGCTTCTTCGGTGCCTTCTCCTATTGCAGCATGCGCTTGAATTCATCCAGGGGCATGGCTTTGTTGAAGTAGAAACCCTGTCCGTACTCCGAGCCAAGAGAACGCACCAGCAGTGCTTGGTCCAATGTTTCGATTCCCTCTGACACGATGGGAAGCCCTAATTCGTTGGCGAGCGCGATGGTGTAATTCAATACCGTACGTGAGCGAATGTCATGTTCGGTGCCGTCTAGGAACGAGCGATCTATCTTCATGATGTCGAAGGGGGAGTGTTCGAGCAATGACAAAGAGGAGTACCCGCTTCCGAAATCGTCAAGCATGATGGTGAATCCCGCTGCATGAAGGTCGCGGGCAATGGCATCTAGTAGGCAGGTGCTTTCGATATAGGCTGTTTCGGTGATTTCGAGGCGAATGGACTCGTGGGGGATTTCAAAGCGGTCAACCACCTCCATCAAGTCCGCAGCAAATTTCGGATGCAAATCGGCACGGCTTATGTTGACTGAAATCGGTACGATGGAAAACCCTTCGTCCTGACATTTCTTTATATCTCGGCATACGGTTTCCAGTACGAAAAGATCAAGTTCGGCTATCAGCCCGTTCTGCTCGAAAAGGGGGATAAAGCTATCGGGCATGAGAAGCCCTTTTGCCGGATGGTTCCATCGAACCAATGCTTCGGCTGCGGCAAGCTCGAAGGTATGCAGATTGTAGATCGGCTGCAGGTGTACTTCGAAATCCCCACGGTTGATGGAGCTTTCCATATCTCCTGCTATTTCATGGGCTTCCAGAAACGAGGCCCCGTGGCTCTCATCGTAATAGGCGTAACGCGAAAGCCGGGAATCCTTGATATCCGCCATAGCCAGTCTTGCCCGGTCGCACATCGATTCCACCGATGAATCTCTTTCCGTGATCCGGTAAATGCCAAATGCCAGATGAACTTCGCATCCGAATCGGTTCTGCAGCTCTTCTCGTGCGGTGTCGGATAGGAGGGCAGGCAGGTCTAACTCGCTTTCAGGAACGCAGAAGGCGAAATGATCGCCTTGCAACCTTCCGATCGTGCCGTGGCTTGCAGCAGCAGAAACCTTCATCTTCTTGGCAACGCCCATTAAAATGCCATCGCCCATCTGCGACCCGTATAGTTCGTTGATGGCTTTGAATTCCTTGATGTTGCTGCATATCATTACAAATTCGGTCGAGGGACGTCGCGCGATCATTTTCATCGTTGCGTCGGTGAAGGCTTTTCGACCGAAAAGACCTGTCAAAGGGTCGAAACGCTTTTCAGGAATCTGATAGCTCAAATACATCTCAAGAATAAGAAGTGTGCATATGGCTACCGTCGTGCGTATGGTACTCATTGTCGTTTGAAGGAATACGCCCGTTACGCCCACAGCTATCATCAGCCACATGCTCATCGTGCGGTACGAATCAATGCGTTTGCGATTCGCCACGATGATTGCCGCTGAGGTTAGAAGGTAGAATCCGAATTCGAGTTGCAGCAGGAAACAATACGGCCCCGGGGAGAATCGATGCAGCTCGTCGATGGTGAACAATGCGCCACTTGTCGGGTTCCCGAACAGAATGTAGGATATGCCGACTAAAGCTGGCAGGAATAGGGCGTGCAAATAGGCTGTTTCCCGTTTTGAGATCCCATCGAGAACCATCGGTATGAAGAAGGTTAGGAGCGGTGCTGCAAACGTTTCGAGGGCTACGTATACCGTGCAGCAAACAAGACAGGCATTGTGAGAAATCGCAGGATCGTCGAGTATCATGATGGTCACGATATCGAGGCAACCCAAACCGAATACATACAGCATGAATACGGGAAATACCGTAGACGAGCGTTCCGACGATTTGCCGTTTCGCATGTAATGGGCGAATAGGAAAATCAATACGATAAGGGCGCTGATTGTGAAATCAATATTGTAGAGCATGAGAAGCGGTTTCCCCCGTTTTCGATGCGGCGGTTATCGGATAGCGGGACGGTTGTTCGAAATCGCATGTCATTTTCTGATCGAACGTGAATATTCTAGCGGAATACGCTCCGAGTTGAAGTCGGAATATCCCAGTATGCGGTCAGGGTGAAGAAACCTTTGATCAGGCACATATTTTGAGGTTGGTGGGCGCGAAGCATGAGGTTGCGAACGTTCCTTGTGAATCCTCTGCGAACGGGGTTGACAGGCGGCTCTACCGCATGACAGAATCGAGACGTACTACATTCGTCGTACGTGCAGAATTCATTGATTATTCGGGAAGGAGGCCTCGCATGGAGTATTCCAAAGCGCTTGTTATGGCTGAATGTGCAGTATGCCATGTCGGCAAGGCCGTCTCTCCCGGTGCCTTTATCTACGGCCAGACCTATACACAGGATTTCTTCGACATCGAGCCGGTCTATTTTCTCTAACAACCATATACGGCGGAAGCCGAATGGGGAAACGCAGTCCGTTTCTCTGTACTGAAGGTGCAGCGCCCGGCATGCCCCTTTGCATCGTGATGATGCAAAGCGGGATGCGGTGTTTGCTTTCGTAACGGTTGTGGTTGCCCTTATGTGGCAGATTGGCGAAGATGTATATGGTCGAAACTAAGAAAATAATGATACGAGGTGTGTTTTGCACACTTCTCGGCGGTACGCTTTGGGGATTTTCAGGTACGTGCTCTCAGTTGCTTTTGACTGTCTACGATGTCCCTGTCATATATGTGACGTGGATACGCATGCTTTCTTCGGGCCTCATGCTCTTAACGTTGATGTGCGTGCGTGATCGCAAGAAGCTGCTTGAGATGGTGCGCGACCGTTCAACTGTCGGCGGATTGCTCCTATACTCGGTGCTGGGTTTGTTCATCGGCCAGGTTGGCTATGCCATGTGCATCGAATATACCGATGCGGGGACTGCGACGGTCCTCCAGAGCTTCGGCACTGTTGTCCTTATCGCCTATACGTGCATTCGCCAGCGCAAGGCACCCCGGAAGGTCGAAACCGTGGCGACGGTTATGGCCCTGACGGCGGTTTTCCTTATAGCCACCCAAGGTAATCCTGCTGTTCTGGTCGTTCCTGCTGCTGGGCTTGCGTGGGGCCTCCTGAATGGGTTTTCCAGCGCCTTCTTTGCAGGGTACCCTCGCAAGCTCCTGGCTCGCTGGGGCAGCCTCCCTGTTATGGGGCTTGCTATGTTGGCAGGTGGAATCTATACATTTCCCTTCGCTCAACCTTGGAATGTCTCGGTGCATTGGGATGCTCTGTCCATTGGCGCCTTGCTTTCGATAATCGTTCTTGGCACCTTTGTCTCATTTACCTTGTTTTTACAAGGGGTCAAGGATCTGGGTGGGGTTAAAGCCAGCCTTCTGGGTATTGTCGAACCAGTGTCGGCTACATTCTTTTCCTGGGCTTTGATGGGTTCTCGTTTTACCTTGATGGATCTTCTGGGATTTGCCCTGATGATCGGCATGGTCGTATTGGTGACGGTGGTGCGTCCCAAGGATGCGGTGTCTGAGTCTTGCGATGAGCTTGAAGAGCCGGACGAACCTGTCTTGGACCAGGATCAAGGATGCGCGCCCATCCCCGTCCCTCCGAACGGTCATCGCGAAGCTGCCTAACCGACGGGCGAACCTTTAGAGCCGCATGGCCTTAGCTGCCAGCTAATGTTTCTCTTCCGCGTTTTTCCTATTATCTGACTATTCGAATAGCAATTGAAGAGTCTGATAGGGAAGGGAATACAATGTCCGATCTTTACGAAAAGGTGCAGGGAAATCCGAATCAAGGATCCTCTCAACCTGCAACACCCGTTAAGGCATGCAGAAAGTGCGGTGCGAGCATCCCCAAGTACTCGGCGCGTTGTCCGATCTGCGGGGCGGATGTGCGTGCCATGCCGAAACGTCCTATTTTCTGGGTCTTACTCGTTCTTCTGCTGGGTGTTTTGAGCATGGGTGCCTGCTCTCTGTCGTTGGGAAAATCCATTTCTGATCACACAAATCCTATTTCTTCAGACGGGTCTGCGGCTTCGAGTGGTTCTTCGGCATCGGATGGGTCTTCAAATGCTGCGACGGCATCCCAGCAAAAATATTCGATAGCGGACGAGCAATTGGTGGATAAAGGATATGGTATGTACGCCATCAGCGGAACGTTTACCAATACGACAGGCAAAAGCGTCAGCTATGTACAGCTTGAGTATGTGCTGAAAGACGCCGGTGGAGCTCAAATCGGTACAGCCTATGCGAATACAACGAATCTCGATGCCTCTACACCTTGGAAGTATCAGGCGCTCTGTACGTCGACTGGCAGTGTGGCTCCCGCATCGTTCGAATTGAAAAGCGTATCAGGCTTCTAGATACAGAAGATGCGGTTAGAATTTCAAGCCGTGTTCTGCAGCAGCGGCAAGGTATTCGGGGGAGAAGCCCTTTGTAAGCGTCGTCGAGGCAATGCACAATATGAGAATGCAGGCAGCGATACTAAGGGCTATCCTTCGGACACGGTGTTTTTTCAGAAGGGGGTTACGGGTAACCACGCCCGCGATGTTGGTTGAAACAAAAAAGAGGGGAAGAAATAGAAACAGTAAGATGCTGAGCGAATACAACCTATAAATCATTATGTCGTTGGGAAAATCCATACGCCATCCGCTGAAATCGTTGCTCAGAGTACCCAGTGTGAAGAGACCGAAGCAAGCGGATGCGATAATCCGCCAAACGGTTTTTGCCTGGGAAAGCAATCGGCTGGTTCGCCCGGTGGGTGCCGAATGCATGGTTGTATTTTGGGGTCTGGTGCAATTGCTTTCCGCGCGGCTCTTCTGCGCGCTGTATTCTTTGGCTTGTGCGCACGACGCAGCTCGTAGGGCTTCGCTCAAAGCAGAAATGTTCTCGTATCGCTGTTTGGGATCCCATGCAATGCATTGGGCTATGATGTGCCGTGCAGCACTGGGTATCCGGGTTGTTTCTTCCACATCGGCTTCCATGCCTGCTTGAGGGTCTTCTCCTGTCAGCAGGAACCAATAGAGCATTCCCAATGCATATATATCGGTGCGGGGTCCGCTTTGCCCGAATCCAAATTGCTCGGGCGCCGCATAACCCAAGGTGCCCCATGTTCGGGTGTCGCGCCGGGCGTGTTCGTCGTACCGCCGTGCAATGCCGAAATCAATGAGTTTGACTCCGCGTGGCGTGATAATGACGTTGCTCGGGTTGATATCTCGGTGGATTATGGGCGGTATGCACTCATGCAAGGCTTGCACGCCGACGCAGATATCGAGCAGCATGGCGCATGCTTCTTGATTGCAGCGAGGTCCATGCTGAGTGATTTCTTCGCGCAAGGTCGCTCCCTGCAGGTATTCCAAGATGACAACCGTTGCATCGGGTATGCGATATATTTCATGCACGTGGGGCAACGCTGGATTTGTCAGCTTCTGGACGGTTCGATATTGCGATCCGAAACCTTCATTGTTTTCATGCACGTATTTACGTATAAATGTACATCCATGCCAATCAGCCACCATTTCGGTGCGTTCCCATTCGCTTTCTTTCAGTACATCGATGACGCGAAAGGCGGCATCGTGCTGAGCCGCTTGCAAATAGAACTCCAGCTCCCGTTCCTCATTTGGTCCGTTTCCCGCATCGGCTTCATTGTCGGCTCGATGCGTCTGTCGATAAGGCTCGGCTTGTTTGTTCGAGTATTCGGCCACGTTTTTCCTATGATTCATCTTGAATGGTGCGCTCGCCCAATCGGTAGAGTCGGCCATCCGTTTCCTGCAAAGTGCTTCCGCGTGAGAGGGAAAACAAGATGATGGCATCGCGTCGGTTTCTGGCGTAGAGGTTGTTTGCGCCGGCGTGGGTGAGTAGATGCTGTGCTTCCCGTATTGTGCATTTCAGGCCGAAGGCGAGCTGCAGGCTTTTGTCCCTGCTGGGGTTTCGATCGCCTGAGAATATCTGATAACCGAACGTTTCGTTTAGTGCTGCGTCATGAATGATGTCGATTCTGCGGCGGCCTTTTGCTTGTGCCATAGCATGCAAGTAGGCTGCCAAATCCAAATCGACAAGCTGGTGGGCTTCGCAATATTCCTCCACCGTAGGTCCTGCCAGCAATTCCGAAAGCAAGTCTTCAGTGGGAATCATTTCATCATCCGAGAACTGATTGTTGTTAGACGATTGCGATAGGTTGTCTTGTTTTTCGATATTATCGGACGAAGTGCTCATAATCCTAAAACCTTTTCCATGAGGGCATATCACGATCGGCCTGTGCCATGTCCATTATATAGTTCTTTTCAAGAACGCTTGCGTCCTTGGTGTTGTTCTTGGCTATCATGTGCTCGGCATAGACAACACAGGCCTTGCCTTCGTCGATGAGTTTATCGATAGCGTCGCACATAGCATTGTAGTCCGTTCTCCATGTTGCCGGGGCCTTTCTCAGGGCCGGGCTTCGCCGGAAGAAGGCATGCAACGCTCGGTTGGTTTTTTCGGGTTTGCGGAATGATTTCGGCCTTGTCCTGATGATAAAAAAGCGATCGAAGCCGTCTCGCCTTATCTGAGGGGCCAAGAGCCCATTCCCTTCAGCTAAGCCTCCATCGTAGCAATACCATCTCCTTATTTCGATGGGCGGCATAACCAAGGGAAGGGTAGAAGAAACCCGGACTTGTTGCATCAGTGCATCGAGGGTGTTCGTGTCATCTTTTGTCCAGAAAAGGGAACGTCCGGTATCTCGTTCGAAAGCAGATACCATTATTTGGGCAGGATGGGCCAGGTAGTTGACGGCGTTGCTCGATCCCGCCGATACTTCGTACACGTGATTGAAATACACGCCTTCTTCCAAAAGGGAGTTGGCGATTGCGGTTGTGTGGGACGCACGTATCCCGCCTCTTTCAAATATAGGCGCGGTATTGAAGACGTTGCTTTCCAATGTCCCCATCAGCTTCCTTTTCTTCTGGCAGTTCAGATTGGTGCCGAAACAGCGGGCATGCGGCAAAAGCTGCGTGCGGGCATAGGCAATTGTAACGCGAGCACGTCATGTCGAGACGGGATAGTGAACGGCATACGCGCCATTCCTTCGTTTTCGGTTGGCTGATATCGTAAAGAATGAGCGGAGAGGTTGTTCTCTCGATGAAAAAGCCGGTCTGGGGGTTGTTATTTCGATTTGAACGTGGTTTGATGCATGCAGTCCTTTAAAAGCGGTACAGAGAGACCGACAAGGCTTATATGCTGCACGTATATTAAGCAGCGACCGATATAAGAAGCCTTTGTCTGTTGCAAAGGTATTTTTTATGCCCACGCGCAGATGCGGAACTGCAAAGCGCATGACGGTGCAAAGCCGAATTCGCTGTAAGCTCCGGACGGGTCAGTCTGTACGCACTTCGTACCTCGAAAGGAGTGTGTATGAACGAAACCAGGCAGGTGAAATCCGTGTGCATGGACAGCACGGAAATCGAACGTTCGCTGACGCGTATCGCGCATCAGATACTGGAGGCGAACCATGGTGCCGATGACCTTGCACTTGTGGGGATAGTCACACGTGGCGACATCCTTGCCCGCAAACTGGTCGAGAAGATCAACCAGATCGAAGGTGCCGACGTGCCCTTGGGCCATCTGGACATCAGCTTTTACCGTGACGACTTCATGATTCACCTTTCTCCCGAAGTGCATGGCACTCGTATTCCATTCGACATAGACGGCAAGCACATCGTCTTGGTGGATGACGTGCTGTATACAGGACGCACCATTCGGGCGGCCTTGGATGCCCTTATGGATTTGGGACGACCTGCGACGGTGCAGCTTGCCGTTTTGGTCGATCGCGGCCACCGCGAGCTTCCCATTCGCGCCGATTATGTGGGAAAGAACGTGCCTTCGTCTTCCGACGAGAACGTCCGTCTCTATCTTGAAGAAGTGGACGGTCGCTCCGAAGTCGACATCTTCGACATAGAACCCGGCTCGCGTGCCGGTTCTGCTCCTTTGGGAGGTGACAGATAATGGCATTCGCCCATAAGCACCTCATAGATATTGCCGAGTATTCAGCCGACGATATCATGCAGATACTGGAAACTGCCGTCATTTTCAAGGAAGTCAACGAGCGCAAGATCAAGAAACTGCCTACGTTGAAGGGCCTGACGGTTGTGAACATGTTCAACGAGCCTTCGACTAGGACACGGTCGAGTTTCGAGCTTGCTGAAAAACGTCTGTCGTGCGACAGCTTGAATTTCGGTGGTTCTTCGAGTTCGACCGTCAAAGGCGAGAGCCTCGTAGATACAATAGAAACGCTTTCGAGTTACAAGATCGATCTCGTCGTCGTGCGCGACAAGCATGCGGGCGTTCCCGAAAAACTCACTCACCATACCAATGCGGGCATAATCGACGCGGGGGATGGCAAGCACCAGCATCCAACCCAGGCGCTGCTTGACCTGTTCAGCATCTGGCAGTCGAAAGGCACGCTCGACGGTTTGCATGTGGGTATCGTCGGCGATATCGGACACTCGCGAGTGTGCGGATCGCTGATTCCTGCTCTCAAGATCATGGGGTGTGAAGTGACGGTGATCGCGCCTGCTACGCTGCTTCCCGCTCGCCCCGATATCTTAGGTGCCGATCATGTTACGTCGAATCTGGATGAAGCGCTCCCTGAGCTCGATGTGGTGTATATGCTGCGTATCCAGCGTGAACGGTTGGAAGGTGCTCCCTATCCGAGCCTGCGCGAATACAACATGTTTTTCGGCCTTACGCGCGAGCGGGAGCACCTGATGAGACCAGATGCCATTATCTGTCATCCGGGCCCGATCAATCGAGGCGTCGAGCTGGACAGCTACATGGCCGATCATCCACAACGGTCGGTCATTCTCGATCAAGTATATGCAGGCATCTGCACCCGTATGGCAGTGCTGTACTGGTTGCTGGGAGGGAGCGAACATGGCCTTACTGCTTAAGAATGCCCATGTCATTGATCCGCAAGCGGGTCTCGATGGAATCATGGATATCGTCGTGCGCGATGGTGTGGTGGTAGAGACGGGCACTGCTCTGTCTATTCCGAAAGGCGAAATCAGGGATCTTACGGGGAAGATCGTCATTCCCGGCCTTGTCGATATGCATGTCCATCTGCGCGAACCTGGGTTCGAACAGAAGGAAGACATTGCCAGCGGAACGCGGGCGGCTGCCCACGGCGGATTTACCGCGGTATGCTGCATGCCGAACACCGATCCGGTCATCGATGATGCCAACGGCGTCGAATTCATCAATCGCCGAGCATCCCAAGTAGGGCGCTGTCGAGTATACGTAGCCGGGGCATGCAGCAAAGGACTGGGCGGCGATACGCTTGCCGAGATGGGGGACATGGCTGCACATGGAGCAGTGGCTTTCACCGATGACGGGCGCGGTATACAGGATGCAGGAATGATGCGTCGTGTGATGGACTACGCCCATATGTTCGGCAAGGTTATCCTATCCCATTGCCAAGATGAGAGCTTGGTAGGAGAGGGCCAGGTGAACGAAGGGGTCGCTTCAACGCGCCTGGGAATGCTGGGATGGCCGGCTGAAGGCGAAGAACTGCAGATCGACCGGGATATAGCACTGTGCCGCCTGACGGGTACGCCGCTGCATATCCAGCATATCTCGACGCGCCGGGGGTTGGATTCAGTGCGTGCCGCAAAGCGCGAGGGACTGCCTGTGACGTGCGAAGTTACTCCGCACCATCTGTTCCTGAATGAAGATGCTATCGGTTCGGACTACCGGACTTCCCTAAAGGTGAATCCTCCGCTTCGCACGCAAGATGACAACGATGCCCTTCTTGCCGGCATCATCGACGGTACGGTGGATTGCCTCGTTACCGACCATGCTCCGCACGCCGATTGGGAGAAAGACCAGGAATTCGAATTGGCTCCGTTCGGCATGGTGGGTCTCGAAACGTCTCTGGGGCTTGTGCTCACCCAGCTTGTCGATACCGGATTGATCGAGTACGGAAAACTTGTCGAGCTCATGTCCGTTGCTCCGCGCCGCATACTGGGACTCGATCCCGTCTCTATCGTTCCGGGGTCGGTTGCGGATTTGACCGTTATAGACCCGGAGACATCGTGGACGGTGACGGCGAAAGACTTTTGCAGCAAAGGCTCCAACTCCGGATTCGTGGGTGCTCAATTGAAAGGGCGGGCCACCGATACGTATGTAGGCGGGTATGCGACCATGCAAGATGGGGCGCTTGTTGAATAGCTTTTCTGCATGATTGTATGAAAATGCAAAAATGCATGTAAATATCGAAAAATGGTATATATACGCACTTGAATATATCGAAATAGCGTATACTTGGCAAAACCTTTAAGACGGTACGGGATACCGGCAAGGTGCGCGGCATGCCGAACAGAATCCATGCGCCTTTGCCATCGACTGGCAAAGGCGCTTTTTCTACGGCGGCGCTTGAGAAGAGAGGCTGATTTTGAGCGATATAGCGAACAAGTTGCTGGATGGAACATCGAAAGGCTCAGGGAAACCCGCTGTGCTGATGCTGGAAGACGGAACCGCTTATCGCGGTCGCGCCTGCGCGGCTTCAGGCGAGGTTTTCGGAGAAATCTGCTTCAATACATCTATGACCGGCTACCTCGAGGTTGCAAGCGACCCCAGCTATGCCGGACAGATCGTAACTATGACGTATCCGCAGATAGGCAATTACGGAGTCTGTCTCGACGATGTGCAGCGGGACATTTTGGCGTTGCGCGGCATGGTCGTGCGCGACATGTGCGCCCGACCTTCCAATTGGCGTTCGACCGAATCGTTTCCCCAGTTTCTTGCACGCAACGGCATCGTGGCCATCGAGGATGTCGATACGCGCTCTCTCGTAAAGCACGTGCGCGACCATGGGGCTCAGCGAGCGGTTCTTTCGACTGTCGACCTTGATGAGGATAGCTTGCTCGAGAAGGTTAGGAATTCTCCTTCTATCGTGGGGCAGAATCTGGCCCAGACCGTATCGTGTGCCGATATCCATCCCTATGGCATAGCAGATGTACCCAAAAGCCATTCTTTCGTATCTGCGGCACCTCGCAAGGAAACTTACCATGTCGTCGTATACGATTGCGGTGTGAAAAATGGCATTCTCGAAGGCCTCGTTCGGGCTGGATGCCATTTGACGGTCGTTCCATGGAACACGCCTGCCCTCCAGATACTCGATATGCATCCCGACGGCGTGTTTGCCAGCAACGGCCCGGGCGATCCCGATGCGGTTGCGGAAACCTATGAGCAAATAAGCCTGCTTCTGGGCAAAGTTCCCTTTTTCGGTATCTGCTTAGGCCATCAGATGCTTTCCAAGGCATGCGGCGCTCATATAGAAAAGTTGAAATTCGGTCACCGTGGCGGCAACCAGCCCGTTATGAACCTGCGTACGGGCAGAGCAGAGATAACGGCCCAGAACCACGGATTCGGCTTGGTGTACTCCAGCTTGGGCGAACTTGTACCCGAAGAAAGCGGGGGAGTGCGCGCACATCCTGATGATCTGCGTTTCTGGGTCGAACAGGGTGTTGCTCCTATCGTGTCGAACAACCGTGTGGGCCGTATCCAGCTGACCCATATCAATCTGAATGACGGCACTCCTGAAGGCATCGCCTGTTTGGATATACCAGCGTTCTCGGTCCAGTACCATCCCGAGGCTAATCCGGGACCTACCGATTCCCATTACTTGTTCACGGCGTTCACCCGGCTTATGGATGGGCGCAATGACTATCTCGATATCGATATAGCCCAGGATCGTTTAGCCGGATGGAATTTCGCCGGCACGGAAGCAGGTGGTCTCGATGCCTAAGCGCACCGACATCAAGCGCATTCTCGTCATCGGAAGCGGCCCCATCGTCATCGGGCAGGCGTGCGAGTTCGATTACTCCGGAACGCAAGCCTGCAAGGTGCTGCGCGAAGATGGCTATGAAGTAATCTTGGTGAACAGCAATCCGGCTACCATCATGACGGATCCGCAGCTTGCCACGCGTACGTATGTCGAGCCTATCACGGTGGAATTCGTCAGCCGGATCATAGAGAAGGAGCGTCCCGATGCCCTGCTTCCTACGCTTGGTGGTCAGACGGGTTTGAATACAGCCGTCGATTTGGCTAAAGGCGGCGTGCTTGAGAAATACGGCGTCGAAATGATCGGTTGCGACCTCGATGCGATCGAACGTGGGGAAGATCGCAAGTTATTCAACGAATGCATGGCGGAACTGGGGATCGAAACGGCTCGCAGCGGCTATGCCTATTCAATCGAGGATGCGGAATCCCTGGCTGACGAAATGGGCTTCCCCTTGGTGCTTCGCCCGTCGTTTACTTTGGGCGGTGCCGGTGGCGGAATCGCGCATGATCTTGCGGAATTGCGCGGCATCGTCGAGCAGGGGCTC
>Ga0209464_10000162_pt1 | contig 22911 bp, 18 predicted proteins | sample DOMMetBare1Fresh_2_FD_187473 | JGI IMG/M metagenome (GOLD analysis project Ga0209464, IMG submission 187473) | Wetland sediment microbial communities from St. Louis River estuary, USA, under dissolved organic matter induced mercury methylation -... | ecosystem: Environmental > Aquatic >...
ATTAACAGCAAAAAAAAATTGACCAATGGGTATTACAAACAACGCCATCCAGATCAAGCCCTACAGCCTTACAGAATTGGCCCAAATTTATGGTGTCACCAATCGTACCATCAAAAACTGGATTGTCCGTCATAACGAAGCTATCGGCGAAAAAACAGGTAGGCTCGATGATCGGGATATATCTATTGTAAAAAAGAGAATTGGAATCTACCATGAGCGCACCGAGGTTATTATGGATTACTACAAAAAGGTGGGGAAGTACTATCCCGTTGACGGTACAGGTACAGTTGAGGAGATACTTGGTAGAATAAAAAAAAGGGTGCTCGCGGTAGTGCCCGTAGAGGGGTAGCTCGAGCCTCTTCTTGCTAATTTTATTATTTGTACCTTTGCGGTTTAGTTCCGAAAAATTTAAGCATGCAATCTAACTTTGTAGATTACGTTAAAGTATTCCTACGCTCTGGTAACGGTGGTGCAGGATCGTCGCATTTTAGGCGCGAAAAGTTCGTAGAATTTGGAGGCCCAGATGGCGGCGATGGCGGAAAAGGAGGGAGCATTATCCTTCGAGGTAGCCATCAGCACTGGACGCTCATACACCTCAAGTACCGAAAGCATATCCATGCAGAGAGCGGGGAGTCGGGTCATGGGCAACGCAGAACTGGACACGATGGGGAAGATATTATACTGGACGTACCACTGGGCACCATTGCTCGTGATGCAGAAACAGGTGAGATAATCCTTGAAGTAACCGAAGATGGCGAAGAAAAGGTGATCGCACCTGGTGGTAAGGGTGGTTTAGGAAACTGGCATTTTAGAACAGCAACAAATCAAGCTCCGAGGTATGCTCAGCCTGGTCTTCCAGGAATTGAAGGATGGTTTGTTCTGGAGCTTAAAATCCTTGCAGATGTAGGATTGGTTGGTTTCCCAAATGCTGGTAAATCAACCCTTTTATCGGTGATATCGGCGGCAAAACCTAAGATTGCCGACTATGCTTTTACTACGCTAGAACCAAACATCGGTATCGTTGAGTATCGCGATAGCAAATCGTTTGTTATGGCAGATATCCCTGGTATAATTGAGGGTGCGCACGAAGGACGTGGGCTGGGCTTAAGATTCCTTAGGCATATAGAGCGTAACTCGATGCTACTCTTTATGGTTCCTGCCGATAGTAAGGATGTGCACAACGAGTATAATGTGCTAGTTAACGAGCTTAGAATGTACAACCCCGAGCTGCTCGACAAGCAACGTATTCTTGCCATTACTAAATCGGATATGCTCGATGAGGAGCTAATGGCAGAAATGTCGAAAGACTTACCCGATGTGCCACACATATTTATTAGCTCTGTTGTAGGGTATCATATTACCGAACTTAAGGATTTGATTTGGAAACAACTTAATAACGAGTAGGCATGAGCTGGCTTTTGGAACTTGATGCGCAGATACTTTATGCAGTAAACGGTTTAAATACGCCGTTTTTAGATGAGCTAATGTGGCAGCTTTCAAGGACGCTGTTCTCCATTCCGCTCTACCTATTCTTCATCTACCTCATGTACAAAAAGGAGGGATGGAAGTTCTGGAAGCCACTCATAGCAGTACTGCTCGTTGTTGTTCTTGCCGATCAAATCTCTGTTCAGTGCTTTAAGGAAGTGGTTTGCCGATTCCGACCAAGCCATACTCCTGGAATTATGGAGCACCTGCATTACTACACCCTTTCGAGTGGCGATCAGTACCACGGAGGCAGCTACGGTTTTGTATCTTCGCATGCAGCAAACACCTTTGGAGTCGCTACTTTTATGGCGCTCTTTGCAAAAAGAGGATGGGTGGTTGCGCTTGTACTCTTCTGGGCATCAGCAGTGTCGTTGAGTAGAGTTTATCTCGGAGTGCATTTCCCTACTGATATCCTTGCAGGAGGGGCCCTTGGTGCGCTAGCTGGTTGGGCCGTTTACGTTACCTATGTAAAGTTTGGTCGAAAGTATGGATGGTTGAACTAAACCATTGTACGCTTGTTGATATGGGCAAAAAAGAGCTATGATCTGTTTAAATATTGCCTCAACAAATCCCCATTTAAACCTAGCAACCGAAGAGTATCTCCTAAAAAACTTTCAGGATGATGTGCTAATGCTTTGGCAAGGTTCGCCTTCCATCATAGTTGGCAAGCATCAGAATATGATGGCAGAGGTTAACTATCCGTTTGTGCATGAAAATGGCATCCCGGTAGCTAGGCGATTGTCGGGTGGGGGGACTGTTTTCCATGATTTGGGTAACGTAAACTTTACCTATATCGCAAATGGGAGAGATGGGCATGTGGTAGATTTTAAGAGGTTTACACAGCCGCTTGTCGATTTTTTGCAAAGCAAAGGCGTCCCAGCTCAGCTTTCGGGCAGAAACGATATCCTTGTTGATGGGTATAAGTTTTCGGGGAATGCAGAGCATGTATTTAAAAAGCGAGTGCTTCATCATGGAACTCTGCTGTTTTCATCAAACCTAGAGTTGCTGCGCAATGGCATAGCTCCAACAGGAAGCTCCTATACCGATAGTTCTGTGAAGAGCTTTAGGAGTAAGGTAACCAACCTACAAAGCTATTTCCCCGAACCATTAGCTGTTCATACATTTAAAGATAACCTTTTTGACTACTTGGTAGATCGCCATCAAGGCGAGGAGTACCATCTTTCTAGCACGGACCTGCTAGCTATTGAAGCTCTTTCCGAAAGTAAGTATAGAAGCTGGGAGTGGAATTTTGGATATTCGCCCGACTATAAGTTTACCTCTGCCGAGGTGGAGGGATTTACTCTTTTCCTTGAGGTTAAGAAGGGGGTGATTTCCGATGCGATGCTTAGCAAAATGGATAGTAAACAAGAATCTGGTGCACTTGTAAGTTTGGTTGGTATTTCGCATGACAATTTCGAGATGATTTCCCAGATTTTAGCTACGACCTATAGCGTAAATCTTTCTAATAAGGAAAAATATAAAGAGTTAATATATTGATCATTCGTGTTTTACTCTACACTATTTAACGGATAGTTCCCAATAACCTTCTGATTTTAGCTTTAATATAATTTGTTATTACTCCCACATTTTATACTTTGTTAGAGAATAAGAGGTGGTGCTAGGACACTTTTAGAGGGGATATGTTTGTACGAGTCCTAAGTATCATCGTAAAAAGATACAATAGCCTTTAGGCGCACCTGCTTTAGCTGGTAAGCTGGGTATGGTTGCAAATTCGAATAGCGTTTCGAAACCATATATATGGTTGAGGAATAATAGATTGGGATAAAGCATTATAAAAAGATTTTCTGAAATGAAGGTATTAATGTTTGGATGGGAGTTTCCCCCTCACATAACAGGTGGTCTAGGTACTGCCTGCTATGGCATGACAAAGAGTCTCTCCAAGAAAAGTGTTGAGACAATCTTTGTAGTTCCCAAAGCTTACGGCGATGAGGACAGGAAAGTGGCAAGCATCATTGGTGCTGATGGCTTTCATATTACTGAACAGCATCTGGGTAAGGAATTTATGGATAAGGTGCTTAAAATCAGCATCGATTCGTTGCTTGTTCCTTATGTAGATCCGGATGGTCCTGTTTTTGCCGAGAATGCCGAGGTGCAGGAGAGGCTACGTATTCTTCACAACCAAACATCATCATTTCAATTTTCGGGGAAGTATGGATCCAACCTCTACGAAGAGGTTAACCGGTTTGCCCTAATCGCTGGCCTAATTGCCGCCGAACAGGAGTTTGATGTTATTCATGCGCACGATTGGCTTACATTTCAGGCTGGAATAACAGCAAAACGAGTATCTGGCAAGCCTCTCGTAGTGCATGTTCATGCAACCGAATTCGACAGGTCTGGAGAGAACGTAAATCAGCACGTATTTGGAATAGAGAAAATGGGTATGGAGGAGGCTGACATTGTGGTATGTGTAAGCAACCTAACCAAAAATATAGTAGTTAGCAGGTACGGAATCAATCCTAAAAAGGTAAAGGTGGTACATAACGGGGTTGATTTTAAGCCGAGCAAACTACTGCCCGAAGAGAAAGAAAAGACAGTTCCCGAGAAGGTGGTAACTTTTATGGGACGTATTACCTACCAGAAAGGACCCGATTACTTTGTTGAGGCAGCCTACAAGGTTTTAGAACGAACTCCCAATGTTCGTTTTGTTATGGCTGGTGATGGCGACATGCTTAAAAGGTTGATAATGAGGGTTGGAGAGCTTAGAATGGGAGACAAGTTCCACTTTACTGGTTTCCTAAAAGGTGCTGATGTAGAGCGAATGCTGGCCAATACCGATGTTTTTGTGATGCCATCGGTATCCGAACCATTTGGGATAGCTCCGCTTGAAGCAATGCGCTCGAAGGTTCCTGTTATTATATCCAAGCAGTCGGGAGTATCGGAAGTGCTAGATTATGCCCTAAAGGTTGATTTCTGGGATGTTGATGCGCTTGCAGATGCTATTTATGGCCTCGTTACCTATCCTGCGCTCGCCTCGCTCTTGAAGCAAGAGGGATTTGTTGAGGCGTCGGATCTTAAATGGGACAAGGTGGCTGATGATTTAATAAAATGCTACAAGCAGCTAGCTTAATTTTTATTCTTTAGTAATATCAACTTGCATGCAGACAGCAACATTTTTGTAACTTGGGTTACTAGTAGCTAATGGCGTAGTATTTAAAATAAAGAATTTAAAATAGCCTAATTGTTTGTACTTCAAATTACTAGGTTAGTAACTAAAAAATTTACTGATGAAAAGCATCTGTTTTTACTTTCAGGTTCATCAACCATTCCGCCTTAAAAGATTTAGGTTTTTCGATATAGGAAAAGATATTAGCTACTTTGATGATTCGGCTAACCGAAGCATTATGAATAAGGTTGCTGAGAAATGCTACCTTCCAACCAATAGCCTGCTTTTAAAGCTGATTAAAAAGTATAAGGGAGAATTTAAGGTTGCATTCTCAATTTCTGGAGTTGCGTTAGAGCAGTTTGAACAATACGCACCAAAGGTTTTAGAGTCGTTTAAAGAGCTTGCCCGTACGGGTTGTGTAGAGTTTCTTGCCGAGACATACTACCACTCACTTTCATCGGTTATCGGAACGGAAGATTTCGAGAATCAGGTGTCAAAGCATCGGGCTAAAATACAGGAGCTCTTTGGGCAGGAGCCTACGGTTTTTCGCAATACCGAGCTGGTTTACTCCGATCTGATTGGAGCAAGGGTTGGTAAGATGGGTTTTAAGGCTATTCTTGCCGAAGGTTCGGATAAAGTGCTCGAAAAGCGGAGTCCAAATGTTACCTACGTTAATCCGTACTTCCCTTCGCTTCGTATTCTATTTAGGAACTATCGTTTAAGCGATGACATTGCATTTCGTTTTTCAAACAAGGGGTGGGCCGAATGGCCTCTAACCGTTGAGAAGTACGTCAAATGGCTTGGTGAAACATCGATAACCGACCAGGTAGTTAATCTGTTTATGGATTATGAAACGTTTGGCGAGCATCAGTGGGCTTCAACGGGCATTTTCGATTTCATGGAGATGCTTCCTGGGACCATCCTTAAAACAAAAGAGTTTAAGTTTGCAACACCTAGCGAGGTTGCAGAATCGTTGACACCTGTTGATGTTGTAAATGTACAATCGAACATTTCATGGGCCGACGAAGAGCGCGATCTATCGGCCTGGTTGGGTAATGGAATGCAGGATAATGCTTTCGAGAAAGTTAGCTCTCTTTCGGCTGCTGTAAATAAGCTTAACGATTTACACACCAGTAGCGTATGGGGTAAGCTGCAAACCAGCGACCACTTCTACTACATGTGCGTAAAGTATCTATCGGATGGCGATGTGCACAAGTACTTTAACCACTACAGCTCGCCTTACGAAGCTTACATTACTTACATGAACGTGCTTAGCGACTTTGAAATACACGTTAATAGGGCGCTTCAAGAAAGGCAGCCCGACGTTCATAGCGAGGTAGCTGCTCCTTCTATGCCTAAAGCACCAGAGCAGTCGAGCGACCCTATGTACTATTTCGGATAAAATCACCAAAAATTAATATGAGCATAGTTAACGACATCGTACCTTCGTACCTCTTTGAGGTAACTTGGGAAGTTTGCAACAAAATTGGAGGGATCCACACCGTTGTATCTACCAAAGCTTTGCTCCTCTCAGAGCAGCTCCCTGATAGGCATATTTGTATCGGACCTGATGTGTTTAAGGATACAGCCGAAAATCCTGAGTTTATTGAGGATAAGGAGCTCTTTAAGAGCTGGAGGGAAAGGCTTTACCACGAAGGTTTAAGAATTAGAATCGGAAGATGGAATATCCCTGGCTACCCCATAGCCTTTTTGGTGGATACATCTAGCTACATTGGAAAAAAGGACGAGCTTTTTAAATGGTACTGGGAGCAGTACAACCTCGATTCGCTAACCGGACAGTGGGATTACATAGAGCCTGCTCTGTTTGGATTTACTGCTGGGCGTGTGATAGAGAGCTTCTACCACTACACCCTTACTGGCGATAACAAGGTCGTTGCTCACTTCCATGAATGGATGACAGGAACAGGGCTGCTCTACCTAAAGGCTCAAATGCCGCTTATCTCTACCATTTTCACTACTCATGCAACGGTGCTGGGCCGATGTCTAGCTGGTACAAGCATGCCTCTCTATGAGAATATGCTAAGCGTTAATCCTGATCTGGCAGCCAAGGACCACAACGTGCAAGCGAAGCATTCGCTCGAAAAGGTTGCTGCAAACGAGGCCGACATGTTTACTACCGTTAGTAGCATTACTGCTAAGGAGTGCTCTCACTTTCTTAATAAGGGTGTTGACATTATTACTCCTAACGGTTTCGACTCGTCGATTGTTCCAACAGGGAAGGAGCTAAAGCTAAAGCGTATTGAAGCGAGAGTTGCGATGCTGGAGGTGGCTGAAGCATTGTTGGCGCATCCTGTTTCGCCAGACGCACTGCTGGTAGGAACTTCAGGAAGGTACGAGTTTAAGAACAAGGGGCTTGATGTTTTCATCGAATCGCTCGGACTGCTTAATCGCGATGCGAATCTTAAGAAGGAGATCCTTGCTTTCCTATTTGTGCCTGCAAATCAGCATGGGCCTCGTAAGGACTTAATCCGTAATCTTCATGACAAGAGTATTGCAGATGTAGCTCCTCTGCATGATCCCTACCTAACCCATTACTTGGTAGATTCGGATATCGATCCTGTAATGAAGAAGATACGACAGGTAGGGCTAACCAACAAGGAATCGGATAAGGTTAAGGTGTTTTTTGTCCCAAGCTATCTTAATGGGAATGATGGGATATTCAACAAGAAGTACTACGACTTGCTGGTTGGCTTGGATGTCAGCGTATTTGCTTCGTACTACGAACCTTGGGGATACACTCCTCAAGAGAGCTTGGCATACTACGTTCCAACTGTTACAACATCGTTGGCCGGATTTGGTAACTGGATGGAGGTACATGGCTTTACCAACAGCTCTTTAGAGGTGATTCAGCGTACCGATAGCAACACCACTGAGGTCGTTGAGAATATAAAATCAACTATATTTACTCTTGCTCATGTTCAGCCTAGCGAATATGAGAAACTTCGAGAGGACGCCAACTCGCTTGCTCTACAAACCCAGTGGCGATCTTTCGTGAAGTACTACCAAAAGACCTACTCGCAAGCAATCAACAAATCGTTCGGACGAACTAATAGACTAGTAAGCATGGACAAAAGCGATCTAATTACATTTATTGATAAAGCTCAGGAGTTGAGCAAACCTAGATGGAACAAGGTGTTTGTTCAGAAAAATATTCCTGAGAAGCTAAAACCACTCGAAGAGATATCAAGAAACTATTGGTGGTCGTGGAATTACGATGCCCTTGAGCTGTACCAAGAAATTGACCCGGAGCTTTGGGTGGCATGCGATAAAAATCCGGTTGACTTTCTAAACCAGCTCAGCTTTTTGAAGTACCGCTCTTTGGAAACTGATGCAGAGTTTCTAAAAAGACTAAACGATGTTTACAGTCGTTTTAAAAGCTACATGGCTAAAAAAGAGGAGGGGAGCTACAAGGTTGCCTACTTTAGCATGGAGTATGGCATCGACCGCTCTCTTAAGATCTACTCTGGAGGCTTGGGTGTTCTGGCTGGTGACTACCTCAAGGAGGCCAGCGATCAGAATGCTGGAATTGTTGCCATTGGATTGCTTTACCGTAACGGATACTTCTCGCAGCAGCTATCCTCTACAGGGCAGCAGATTGCGCTGCACGATTTTCAGGATTACTCTAAGCTTGCAATATCGCAGGTTAAGGATTGCGATGGTTCTCCGCTAACCATATCTCTTCCTCTTCCTGGTCGTAGGCTTTTTGCTCGTGTTTGGCGTGTTGATGTAGGGCGTACCGAGCTCTACTTGCTTGATGCAGATTACGAGGCAAATCTCCCCGATGATAGAACAATTACCCACCAGCTCTACGGGGGCGATTGGGAGAACCGCTTGAAGCAGGAAATTCTTCTTGGAATTGGAGGTATTCGTGCGCTCAAGAAAATGGGTATCCGAACAGATGTTTACCATTGTAACGAAGGCCATGCTGCATTTATTGGTCTGGAGCGTATGGTAAACCTGATTGAAGATGAGAAGCTTTCGTATGCAGAGGCAATAGAGGTTGTGCGCTCTTCATCGTTATTTACAACGCACACCCCAGTTCCTGCTGGTCACGATGCTTTCCCCGAAGAGATGCTTGCTCCTTACCTTGGATATCTGCCTGCAAGGCTAAAGATTTCTTGGGAGCAGCTTTTAAGGTTGGGCGACCTAAAACCTAACAGCCCATCCGAAAAGTTCTCGATGAGCATGCTAGCCGCCAACCTTTCTCAAGATATAAACGGAGTAAGTATGCTTCACGGCGAGGTGAGCAGGCATATCTTTAAAAAGCTTTACAACGGCTATATGCCTTCGGAACTTCATGTTGGGTATGTTACCAACGGCGTACACTATCCAACTTGGGCTTCAAAAGAAATCGTACAGCTTATAGAGTGCGAAGATCTGCCTAGTGCATCAGAAGCTATTGGAACGCCCGCTTGGAAGGATAGAATTGACGCAATTGATGATAAGAAGCTTTGGCAAACAAAAGCAGCACTTCGCAAAAAGCTGGTTGAAGTTGTTCGTAAACGACTTCTTGATCCGGCATACTCGTCGTATGACGATCCAAAGCAAATCCTACGAATCGAAGAGTCGCTACGTGACGATGTTCTTACCATTGGTTTTGCAAGAAGATTTGCAACCTATAAGCGTGCTGCCCTGCTATTTCGCGACTTGGCTAGAATAAGCGCACTGCTTAACAACCCCGATCGTCCAATCCAGCTGCTATTTGCTGGGAAAGCGCATCCAAACGATAAGCCAGGGCAAGACCTTATCAAGTATATTGTCGAAATATCTAAGCGTCCGGAGTTCGAAGGTAAGATCATCTTCCTTCAGAACTACGATATGGAGCTTGCTCGCAGCATGGTTCAAGGTGTTGATATTTGGTTGAACAACCCAACCCGTCCGATGGAAGCATCAGGAACCAGCGGACAAAAAGCTGTAATGAATGGTACGCTCCACTTTAGCGTTCTTGATGGATGGTGGGTAGAAGGGTATCAACAAAATGCAGGTTGGGCATTGCCTCAAGAGCAGTACTATCAGAATGAAGAGTATCAAGATCAGTTTGATGCCGAAACAATTTACTCGATTATTGAAGATGAGATTGTTCCTGCATACTACGAAAAGGCAAAAGATGGCATACCTCACACTTGGGTAGAGTACGTTAAGAATTCGCTAAAGCATGTAGCGCCACAGTTTACTACTAAGCGAATGCTGTTCGACTACCAAAAGAAGTACTACAAATCGCTTATTAAGCGCAACCGCGAGATGGCACAGAATGGCTACGATATGGCTCGCGAGTATGCCGATTGGAAGCGTAAGGTGTTACGTAACTGGTCTAGTATCGGGTTGCTTTCTGTATCGCAGTTTCAACGAGAAAACGAAGAGATCATACTTGGCAAAAAGTACCACTCGGTGGTTAAGCTCGATTTAAAGGAGCTATCGACTGACGATGTAGGTGTAGAAATGGTTGTTGCTAAGCCGTTGGAGGGCGATGAGGTAGAGGTTGTACTTAAGAAAGAGTACGAGCTCATAGAAACCGATGGTCCAATTGCTACATACCGAGTAGAGCTTATCCCCATAACTCCAGGGATGTACGAAGTTGGCGTTCGTGTATTTGCTAAAAGCAAGTATATGCCTAATAGGCAAGACTTCTGCTTAGCCAGATGGCTATAATAAAAAAGGAGGCGAAAGCCTCCTTTTTTTATCTTCTTATAGCAGCTAGTGCTTAATCTTTTTTCTTCTGCTTGTCAACCTCGTTCTTCATTTTAGCACCTTCGGGCAGAGGTGATGTCCCGTAAACCTCTCCCTCTATGTAGTACTTTGGAGTTTCACCATACCCTCCAATTTCCTTGCGATTCTTGACGAGCACATACATCCCACCAGCGTTAGCAGCTTTCTTTTTGGCGGTAACCTCAGCACTCTTTTTAGCCGCAATGGCCGATGTAGAGCTCGATGCGGATTTTCCTATTATCACAGCACGTAGGTGCATCCCATCTACATCCGCAGGATTGTCGGTTATAATAATTGCTCTCCAGTCGGTTGCGTTTATGTTCATAAATACAGGCTTGTTGTACTGCTCTACTTTGCCCGAAGCATACACAATGCGCTGAACCGTTTTACGCTCGATGGCACGCTCTATGTTGGCCGAATCGGGGTAAGCGTAAAAAATCTTGACAGACGAAACGCTTGTAACGCTCGCAATAATGGTATCGCGAGAGAGGGTAAATATTGAGTCTAGTACAACTTTTGAAGGATTAGGCTTCGCTTGAGCAAACCCATCAGACACCGCCAAACAGCCCCATAAAAACAAAATGAATCCAGCTACTTTTCCCATATTAAAATACGCATACTAAGATTTGCCCTCAGATGTATCCTTAAGCAAAGGTTTGACATTTGTACTTTATATCAGGCTCAAAAGTAATAATAAATAGTATTCGAGAGCCAGAAATGCTAATAAATGGCCGTTATTGTTAAGTTAATGCTTCACTTTAACCGTCCTGTAGGGGTTGAGACAACAAATGGTTTACGTTGGGGTTCTATTAAAATGTACGGTGCGGCAGCGTTATTAAAAAAAATGATGTAAAATTGCACGGGAGAAAATGTTCTCACATTCAAGTGTCAAGAAATGAAGAAGCTGCTGATTTCTATCTACTTACTCGCATATGCTATTTTATCTTGTATTCTATTTGTGCCTGCTATAGTAATATGGCTGTTTACCTTGCCGTTCGATAAGCAGGTTAAGTGGCTCAACGAGTATAGGTTTTGGTGGGGGCGGCTATACTTCAACATTAGTCCAGGCTGGAGCATTCACGTAGAAGGGATGGAGAATATAGATAGGAGCAAATCGTACATCATAGTGATGAACCACCAGTCGGCCTTAGACATTCCTTTCTCAACTTTTATCCGAACGCAGTTTAACTGGGTATCGAAGTTCGAAGTGCTATACGTCCCAATTATAGGATGGCTTATGTGGATGTGCCAAGATATCCCAATAAAGAGGGGCCTATCTAAGAGCACCCGAATGATGATGCACGAAATAGCAAGTAAGCTGGCCGGTGGGAAATCGGTGCTCCTATATCCCGAAGGAACTCGATCTAGAGATGGGAAAGTAAAGCACTTTAAGGAAGGAGCATTTTTGGTAGCCAAAACCAATAGGGTGGGGATTCTGCCCGTTGTTATTGATGGCACCTACGATGCTATGCCACCAAAGCATTTTGGAATAAAGTTTAAGCAGCAGTTTCGGATGAAGGTTCTCCCTGAGTTTAGCTACGAGCAGCTCGAAAAGCTAACGCCTCACCAAGCAGCACAAGCGATGGAGCAGCTGATGCTGGAACAGCATAAAGCAATGGCTCCTCACAAGTACCTTTTAACGAATTTACCGCTAAATAAGTAAGTATATGCCCTTGTTGAAATTTAAATCGGTAGATCAGCAAAAGCTGCTGAAGATAAGCACTGATTTGGTTAACGATCTTGTAGAAATAGTAGGATCGCCACGCGACTACTTTAGCATAGAGCACGTAGAGGCAACGTTTATAATGGATGGTGCTATTGTAAAAACCAACCCTATTGTAGAAGTCGCATGGTTTCCACGCACACAAGAGGTGCAGGATAAGGTGGCGCAGAGCATTACCAAGCACCTTATCAGCGTAGGATACCTTTCGGTGGATGTTTACTTTGTGAAGCTGAAGCGAGAGCGGTACTACGAAAATGGCGAGCATTTTTAGTCTTACGTATTGCTAAAACTTTTTGTTTTGTTAAGCCTAGCGTTGCTTCCAACGTGTTAGCAGCTGGCTAAGCTTCTTGGCGAAAGTGCCTTACCGCAATAAGTTGATAACTTGTTGATATCTTGTCTCTCGTTGCAGCCCTAAATTCTCCTATATTTGCAATAAGCAACATTAAATGCCAATATGACTGCGAACTATTCTGAAGATAGTATTCAAACGCTCGACTGGAAGGAGCACATTAGAAGACGACCAGGTATGTATATCGGTAAGCTGGGCGATGGATCATCGCCAGATGATGGTATATATATCCTCTTAAAGGAGGTGCTTGACAATTCCATTGACGAGTTTGCCATGGGCTTTGGTAAGAAAATTACCATTCGTATCGACGAAAAAACCGTGACAGTACGCGACTATGGTCGAGGGATTCCACTAGGTAAGCTGGCGGATGTTGCATCTAAAATGAATACAGGGGCAAAGTACGACTCCAAAGCGTTTGTTAAGTCGGTAGGCTTAAATGGCGTGGGTATCAAGGCTGTTAATGCCCTTTCTATCTCTTTTAAAATTCAAGCTTTTAGAGATGGACAGTCGCGTAGCATCGAATTTTCGAAAGGCGAGGTTGTATCGGATACTGGTGTTGTTGCCAATGAAGCGGGAAGTGCTAACGGAACAGAGGTGAGCTACCTTGCCGATGAATCGGTTTTTGGTAAGTATGGCTTCAACTACGACTTTGTTGAGGCAATGGTCAAAAACTACATTTACCTCAATACTGGTCTTATAATTGAGTTTAACGGCACTCCGTTTACTTCAAAGAATGGGTTGCTGGATCTGCTTAACGATAACATTACCGATGTGCCAATCTATGCCCCAATACACCTAAAGGGCGAAGATCTGGAGCTGGCAATTACCCATGGCACTTCGTATGGAGAAGATTACTACACCTTTGTGAATGGACAAAACACCACACAGGGTGGGACGCATCTGGTTGCATTTAAGGAGGCTTACGTTAAAACAATACGCGAGTTCTATAAAAAGGATTTTGATGCTAGCGATATCCGTAATTCTATTGTTGCTGCAATTAGTATCAGAGTAATAGAGCCAGTATTCGAATCACAAACAAAAACAAAGCTCGGATCAAAGGATATTGGTCCAGATGGCCCATCTGTGCGTAACTTCATAGTTGACTTTGTAAAAGAAAAGCTCGATAACTACCTTCATAAAAATTCTGAAGCCGCCGATGTGCTTTTGAAGAAGATCCTAGAATCGGAAAAAGACAGGAAGGCAATATCTGGTATCCAAAAGCTTGCAAAGGAGAGGGCAAAAAAGGCCAACTTACATAATCGTAAGCTTAGAGACTGTAGGCTCCATAATGGAGATAAAGATCCTCGAGCAGAAAATAGCACCCTTTTTATAACCGAGGGAGATTCGGCTAGTGGATCCATTACAAAGAGCAGAGACGTGAATACCCAGGCTGTGTTTAGCCTTAAAGGTAAGCCTCTGAACTCGTATGGGCTAACAAAAAAGATTGTTTACGAAAATGAGGAGTTTAACCTTTTACAGGCTGCTCTAAATATAGAAGAGGATATTGACAACGTGCGATACAATAAGGTAGTTATAGCTACCGATGCCGATGTTGACGGAATGCACATACGTTTGCTGCTGATAACCTTCTTCCTACAGTTTTTCCCCGATTTAATACGACGTGGGCATCTCTTTATCCTTCAAACGCCCCTTTTTAGAGTTCGGAATAAGAAGCATACGAGGTATTGCTACAACGAAGAGGAGAGGCTTGCAGCAATAGAAAAGCTGGGGCCAAACCCCGAAATTACCCGATTTAAAGGGCTAGGAGAGATATCGCCCGATGAGTTCAGGAACTTTATTGGCGAAGATATTAGGCTCGATCCAGTTCGCCTTACCAAGGATGATGCCGTGCACGATCTGCTACAATTCTATATGGGTAAGAATACCCCCGAAAGGCAAGATTTTATCATCGAAAACCTAAGGGTAGAGGAGGATGTGGTTGACGAGGTAGAGCGTATCGAACAGATAGGAGAAGTGTTGGAAGAGATTGAGCTACTTGCCGAAGGGATAGAGGAGCTTAAAGAGCGCGAAGGCGTGCAGTAACGATTAGAAAAACTATCAAAGAATAGCAACATACATGAGCGAAGAGCTTGACGACCAATTGGAGCATGGTGAAGAATCCGTTCAGTCATCTACTCCCGAAGAGAAGGCCCACTACCAGAAGCTTACTAGCGAAACCAAGAAGTACAAGCTGTCGGGGATGTATAAGGATTGGTTTCTTGATTATGCATCGTACGTAATTCTAGAACGTGCAGTACCGCATATTCAGGATGGACTCAAGCCTGTACAGCGTCGTATTCTTCATGCTATGAAGAAGATGGATGATGGTAGGTACAATAAGGTTGCGAACATTATAGGCTACACCATGCAGTTCCACCCGCACGGCGATGCCTCTATTGGTGATGCCCTTGTTCAGCTGGGGCAGAAGGATTTGCTGGTTGACTGTCAAGGAAACTGGGGTAACATACTAACTGGCGATAGCTCGGCAGCTCCTCGTTATATTGAGGCTCGCTTGTCGAAGTTTGCGCTCGATGTTGTTTTTAATGCAAAAACAACCGAGTGGATGGCTTCCTACGATGGGAGAAATCAGGAACCCGTTACCTTGCCTGTAAAGTTTCCGCTTCTCTTGACTCAAGGTGTAGAAGGTATTGCTGTAGGTTTAGCGTCTAAGATTCTTCCCCATAACTTTAATGAGCTTATAGATGCCTCTATAGCACACCTAAGGGGCGAGGATTTTGAGCTGTATCCCGATTTTCCAACTGCGGGGATGGTTGATGTTTTGCGCTACAACGATGGGTTGAGGGGTGGCGCCGTTAAGGTGAGGGCAAAGATTAACAAGCTCGATAAAAAAACATTGGTAATTACCGAAATTCCATTTGGTAAAACTACTTCATCGCTTATAGAGTCTATCCTTAAGGCAAACGATAAAGGGAAAATTAAGATTAAGAAGATTGATGACAACACCGCAAGGGATGTGGAAATTGTTATTCATCTTGCCAACGATGTTAGTCCAGATATAACAATAGATGCTCTTTATGCCTTTACTGATTGTGAAGTGTCGATATCGCCAAATGCTTGCGTGATTATTGATAAGCGTCCCCATTTTATAGGAGTGAAGGAGATGCTCCGACGATCGACCGATCGAACAATGGAGCTGCTAAAAATGGAGCTGGATATCAGGCTACGTGAGCTCGAAGAAGGATGGCATATGTCGTCACTCGAAAAGATATTCATAGAAAACCGGATCTACATAACAATTGAAGAGTGCGAAACGTGGGATGCCGTTATCGAAACAATCGATAGAGGCTTAGATCCGTTTAAGCCGCTGCTTAGAAGGGATGTTACAACCGAAGACATCGTAAAGCTTACCGAGATTAAGATTAAGCGCATATCTAAGTACGATACCAAAAAGGCCGATGAGTATATAAAAGGACTCGAAGAGGAGATGGAGGTGGTTAAAGATCATCTGTCCAAGCTTGTTGAGTACACCATTGCCTACTTCGAAAACATCAAGAAGAAGTACGGGAAAGGGCGAGAAAGAAAAACTGAAATTCGTTCTTTCGATGTGATTCAGGCAACTCAGGTAGTGGTAGCCAACGAAAAGCTCTACGTAAACAGAAGCGAAGGCTTTTTTGGTACAAGCTTACGAAAAGAGGAGTTTGTGTGCGAATGTTCTGACATTGACGACGTTATTGTATTCCTTCGTAATGGCAAGTACGTTATTACCAAGGTTGCAGATAAGAGCTTTGTTGGGAAGGATATCATCCATATTGCCGTATTTAAAAAGAACGATAGTAGAACTATCTATAACATTGTGTACAGAGACGGTAAGAATGGGCCAATATACATGAAGCGTTGCGCAATAACCGGAATTACCCGCGAAAAGGAGTACGATATAACTAAGGGTACTGCAGGGTCTAGCATAATGTACATGAGCGCCAACCCCAACGGCGAAGCAGAGGTGCTTAAGGTTTACTTTAAGCCTCGTCCACGCTTAAAGAAGCTTATTGTAGATTTAGACTTTTCGGAGCTTGCCATTAAGGGACGCTCTTCGATGGGAAATATCTTTACCCGCTACGCCATTCATAAGGTGCTGCTTAAAGAGAAGGGTGTTTCTACTCTTGGCGGGCAAAATATATGGTTTGATGATACCATACGCCGACTGAACGCCGAAGGTAGGGGGACGCATCTTGGCGAATTCTTATCGGATGATAAGATATTGGTTATCGCTAAGAATGGAACCTACTACACTACATCGTACGAGCTAACCAATCGCTATGAAGACGAGATTTTGCTGATCGAGAAGTTTGATGCAGAGAAGGTTTACTCGATAACCTACTTTGATGGTGAGCAGAAGTACTACTATGTAAAGCGCTGTTCGTTGGAGATGAGCGACCGACCCTCGGAGCTGGTTGGCGAGCATAAACAATCGTACATAGTTGAAGTTAACGACGATACCTACCCTCAGCTAGAGGTCGCATTTGGAGGTACGAATGCTTCTAGACCTGCTGAGTTTATTGATGTTGAGGAGTTTATTGGGGTTAAAAGTTCGAAGGCAAAAGGTAAAAGAGTAACCACCTACGAGGTTGGTTCGCTTAAGTTTATCGAACCCCTAGATAAAGAACCAGAAGTAGAAGAAGGAGCTGAAGACGAGGAGGAGCTTCCGGAGCTAAGCGTTGATCCAGAAGATTACAGCAACGCAAAGCAAATGGATCTTGGACTGTAGAAATCTAGATTTGCGATAAAAAAGAAAGAGGCAGCATTCACATGCGGCCTCTTCTTTCCATTTGGGAATAATAAATGGTGACTTTACTTTAAAAAAATAAAGCTGGCTGTTGGAATATAAGGGATAAATTTTTAGTCATATCTTCAATTTACAAATGGACTGATTTTGTTAACAATCCCAAATTCAACCATTTGTCTATATTAAACGTAAGAGTTGTAAAAATAGTTCATAATTTTGTGTTAAAAATTCATCTTGTTATGTTAAATTAAATCCTCCTAATTTTCTCTTTACTATATACATATCCAAAATTATGCCTAATTTCCCCAAAAATCCAGTTTACAGCTTATTTTAATGTTTGGATGAGAATATTTTTAGTTGGTTACATGGGTTGCGGTAAAACAACCGTAGGGAAAAGACTGGCTACAAGGCTGAATTTGAGGTTTTTAGATTTAGATCATTACCTCGAGTCGAAGCATGGTGCAGCCGTATCGGAGCAGTTTGAGCAGCTTGGCGAAGCTGTATTTAGGGAAAGGGAGCGAGATGCAATTGTAGAGGTGTGTACCCAGCTTGATGACATTTTGGTATCAACAGGAGGTGGTGCTCCGTGCTTTTATGACAATATGGAGCAGATGAAGCGATTTGGCGTAACCATCTATCTTAAAATGACAGCTAGTGCGCTTGCCAGTAGGCTTAAGAATGCTCGGAAAAGTAGGCCGCTGCTAAAGGGAAAGTCAGATCAAGAGCTGGTGGATTTCATACAGGCTAGCTTACAGGCTCGTGAGCCATTTTACGAGCAGGCAAAGGTGGTAGTGTCGGCGCTTAGTATTGATATTGATGGTCTTGTTAACCGGGTTTACCATACCATTAAGTAGCTGACGGCCTATGCATATTTAGAAGCTAATTCCTACCCCAAGCTTGAGGTACTTGCTCGAGAAGCCATTGTTGGCCGCAACGTTGTTGGCGCTTAGATCTGTAATCCCGTAGTGGAAAGAGATATTTACCTGCACATAAATGCTTTTGAATGGAATGGAAGCTCCTCCGCCAATAAGAGCTGTGCCCTGCATATCCTGAACCTTAGGGGTAACATCTACGTATGCGGTGCTTCTGGATTGTCCTCCAGCAACAGATACTTCCTTATTAAGAGCAGCCTGTGCTTTTAGTATGTACGTGCCAGAAAGTCCTGCACAGATATAAAACTCAGGGTAAACATCCGTAAAATGGTACTTTAACGATAGAGGAACATCAACCCCATAAATCGAAAGATCAACCGATTTGACGTTGTTCAAAATGGCAGAAGAGGTGCTGAATATCAGGTTGGTAGGAATTTCCTGTGCCCCAAATTCTATGAAGTTGGCATCAGCCTGTAGTCCCATTTTATCCGAAAACTTATACTCAAAGAAGCCTCCAACGTAGTAGCCGAGCTTACCCGCAGCTGTGCTTCCATTCTGGGGGTCGATATTGGATATTGTTACACCCCCATTAACTCCGTAAACGGGCGACGAGCTGCCATAATTTCCCCTCGATGACCTTCTTCTTTGGGCATCAGCATAATCGGTTGTTGCGAGGATAATAACAGCCAGGATTGAAATTGAGAGTGGTATCTTTTGTAAAAAATTCATTTCAAAGGATTTGAGAAAGCTAGCCTTAAACCTTCAGTCTTCCGAAAAGTAAATCAACCGCTAAGATAATTTTTTTTAAAAAGGATTAAAACCTTACAAAAAAAAATATTTCGATTTGGAAGTGTGAATAAAAAATCCATATCTTTGACCAGGTGGTTAAACCAAGTGGTTTGATTGTATGGTTAAGATGTAATATTATGGAACAGACACCAGAAGAAAAAATATTGGCGGCAGCAAAAAAGGTTTTTGTAGCCAAGGGGCTCGATGGGGCCAGAATGCAGGAGATTGCCGATGAGGCAGGTATGAGTAAAGCCTCATTGCACTACTACTACCGTTCTAAGCAGCATCTATTTGATGGCATCTATATGCAGGTTTTTAGCGAAGTGTTGCCAAGGGTTTTTGGCGTTTTTACATCAGATGTGCCTCTTTTTGAAATTATTAGACGATTCTTTGAGATGCATATCGAGTTTCTTAAGCAAGATCCATCAACACCGATGTTCGTTATGAAGGAGATTGAAAGGGTTCCTCATCTTCTTAAGGCTATACTCTCGGATAGGAAGATTGATATTTTGGCCATAGTGAGTTCAAAAATAAATGAAGCTGTTGCGAAAGGCGAGATAAATCCTATTAAAGCTGAAGATCTGATTCTTAATATGGTATCTCTCAGCATTTTTCAATTTGCTGCTGCTCCAATTTTTAAAACGGTGGGAAACATTTCTGACGAGGAGTATCGCCTATTTATTGATGAGCGCAAAAAGAGTCTTCCTGAGTTTGTGATTAATGCCATAAAAAGGTAGGAGATGAAGAGATACACTGTAATACTGTTGCTGTGCCTGTCGGTTGCTGCCGAAGCACAGGTGGTAAGTCTTAAGGAGTGCTGGCAAAAGGCGGCAGAGAGCTATCCCCGATTAAAAGATAGCCAAGAGTATGAGCAAATTGCCATGCTTAGGATTGGCAGCTTGGAAACGGGTTATCTTCCTCGTTTAGATGCCAATGCTCAAGCATCGTATCAATCGGATGTAACGCATTTGGACTTGAGCAAAGTGCCAATACCTGGATTAGCAGCTGGAGCTCCAGATAAGGATCAGTACAAGCTAACGGTAGATATGAGCCAGCTTATTTGGGACGGAGGAATGATTCGTGCCTCGAAAAAGGTAGAGCTTGCTGGTTTAGATGTTGATAAAAAGCAAGTTGCTGTAGATATGTACGCCATTAGAGGGCGAGTTGCACAGCTTTTCTTTGGGGTTGCTCTAAAGGAGCAGCAGCTAAAAATACAGGAAGCTCTTAAGGCAGATCTTCTTCAGAAGCTTAAAAAAACATCATCGGCAGTGCGTAATGGAGCATTGCTGAAATCTAACGAGCTGATTTTGCGTGCAGAAATTCTTAAGCTCGAGCAGGAGATGATATCTGCCGAAAGCGATAGAAGGGGGTTGGTGGATGCCCTGTCCATACTTATTGGAAGCAAGCTAAGCTACGAGGTCTCCTTTGTATGGAACGAAGTTCCTCCTGCTGGAGGTCTTAGGCCGGAGTATGAGCTGTTTAAGCTTCAAAAGGATCGTTTAGATGCTTCTAGCTTATTGCTTTCGGCTAAGCGTATGCCAAAGATTACAGCCTTTGGTCAGCTAGGCTACAGCAAGCCAGGCCTAAATATGTTTAAAAATGAGTTTGATGGGTACTATCTCGTTGGACTAAAAGCTACATGGAACATATTCGACTGGAATGTGGCTAAAAAGGATCGTCAGGTTATTAGGCATCAGCAGAGCTTGATAGATACCAAGCAGCAGCTGTTCGAGCAATCGAGACAAATGGAGCTGGCGCAAGAAGCTAAAACGGAAGCGAAGTATGAGAAGCTTTTAGCTGCCGATGCAGAGGTGGTGGCTGCTCGATTGGAAGTTGCAAAAGCTTACTCCATTATGTATGATAATGGTTCGATTGATGCTGCCGATTATGTGAGTAGGCAAACAGAGCTAAAGCAGGCCGAGCTAAATGCCGAACAGCATAGGATTTTACTGTCGTTTAGCAGGGTGAATATTAACGTTATAAACGGAAATTAATGGTATGAAGTAACCATAAGCAGCTTTTTGCCTGCAAAGCAAAATGCTTATTTATGGAGGATTTCATCTGGTCTTGATTTTTTAAAAAAGTAAACATATGAAAAGTACATTTTTACTTGGAGTAGCGGCTCTTGCAGTGCTTGTAGGGTGCAGCTCGGATAGCAAGCAGTACGATGCCTTTGGCAATTTCGAGGCCGTAGAGGTTTTGGTGTCATCGGAGGTTAGTGGAGTAGTAACGGCAGCCCCATCTGAAGAGGGAGATCTCGTAGCCGAAGGAGATGTTTTATGTACGATAGACTCCCTTCAAAGCACGTTAAAGGTAAGTCAGCTGCAAGGGATGAAGGATGCTACCGAGTCGAAGTTGGGTACTATTGAAGCGCAAATTGCGGTATTGGTAGCGCAGAAGCAAACTGTCGAAAAAGATTATGCACGTATATCGGCCATGCTAAAAGATGGGGCAGCAACGCAGCGCGACTTTGATAATGTATCTGGGCAGCTTAACGTTATTAACAAGCAAATTGCGCAAGCCAAGAGCCAGCTTGCTGGTATTAATGGCGAGCTAAAGAGCTTGTCGTCGCAAGAAGCACAAATGTCTGATTTGGTTGCAAAGGCAGAGGTTAAATCGCCTATAAATGGAGTTATACTCGACAAGTATGTCGAAAAGGGAGAGCTTGCTGTTCCTGGCAAACAGCTGTTTAAACTCGCCGATACCAAAACTTTGATTCTTAAGGTTTACGTAGCTGGATCGTTACTTCCTAAAGTTGTGGTAGGTAAAAAAGTTGCTGTTTTTATTGATAAGGATGCAGCTAAGGATCAGCAGCTGGAAGGAGTCGTATCGTGGGTTTCTCCACAGGCCGAGTTTACTCCCAAAATCATTCAAACAAAGGAAGAGCGTGTTGATTTGGTTTACGCGGTAAAAGTTAAGGTTGCCAACGATGGTAGGCTTAAGATCGGAATGCCAGGGAGCGTTGTGTTCGAGTAATGGTTGCATGGGCATCCTATAAATAAACACCAGAATGACAGCACTTAGCATAAGTAGTATCCGCAAAGAGTTTGGCGATGTTGTTGCGCTGAATAATGTCTCGCTAGAGGTTGAGGCGGGAGAGCTATTCGGGATAATTGGGCCTGATGGAGCAGGCAAAACTACGCTGTTTAGGCTTATAGCTTCATTGCTTGTGCCAACTAGCGGCAGCATTGCTGTTTTGCAGCTAGATAGCGTAAGGGATTATAAGGAGATAAGGAAGCGCATTGGCTATATGCCCGGAAAGTTTTCGCTATATCCCGATTTAACTGTAGAGGAGAACTTGTCGTTCTTTGCCTCTGTTTTTGGAACTACCATAGAGCAAAACTATGAGCTGATACGCGATGTGTATAAAATGCTCGAGCCTTTCAAGAATCGACCTGCAGGGAAGCTTTCGGGAGGGATGAAGCAGAAGCTTGCGCTATCGTGTGCCCTTATTCATAAACCCGATTTGCTGCTGCTCGATGAGCCAACCACTGGCGTTGATGCAGTTTCTCGTAAGGAGTTCTGGGAAATGTTGCGAAAGCTTAAGAAGCATAGTATAACCATTGTTGTATCAACTCCTTATATGGATGAAGCAAGCTTGTGCGATAGGGTAGCACTTGTTCAAGGTGGCGAGGTGCTTAAGGTGGCTTCGCCCGATGCAATTGTTAACTCGTTCGGGAAACCACTTTACTCGCTTACCACTTCGAATATTTACGGGGCAATTAAGGCATTACGAGCTGCTGCTGGTGTGCAGAGCGCTTTTGCTTTTGGGCAGGATGTACATGTTGTGCTGCAAGGTAATGCGTTAGCTAGCGATGTAGAGCAGGTGCTTTGTGATGCAGGTATAAATCAACCGCTTTGTAGAATTGATGCAACTATCGAAGATTGCTTTATGGATCTTATGGCTGCTAACGAATTGGAAACCCGTAAAAGCTAAGACGTATGGCAGAGGCTAGTAAAATTATAGAGGTAGATAATCTGGTTAAGCGTTTTGGGAGCTTTGTTGCTAACGATCATCTCTGCTTCGATGTTTATCAGGGCGAAATATTCGGATTTTTGGGGGCAAATGGAGCTGGTAAAACTACGGCAATAAAGATT
>Ga0209464_10000164_pt1 | contig 22715 bp, 39 predicted proteins | sample DOMMetBare1Fresh_2_FD_187473 | JGI IMG/M metagenome (GOLD analysis project Ga0209464, IMG submission 187473) | Wetland sediment microbial communities from St. Louis River estuary, USA, under dissolved organic matter induced mercury methylation -... | ecosystem: Environmental > Aquatic >...
TCTGTCTCCTACCTTAACGCTCTTTACCTCTGGACCAACAGCAGTAATCGTGCCTGTAGGCGGTAGAGACTTCCATGCCTCCACGACAAACAGACCAGAAGAGGTTTTCTCTTTCACTGGGTCCACTTTAACGAGAACTAAATCTCTCAATGGCTGAATTGTATTCATGTTTTAAGCCTACCAAAAAAGAGCCCTGATTGTCAAGGCTCAATCTTATACACTTAACTCAAATTAAATGTGGTTTTTGTCACCGCTTACACCAGGAGCACCACCATAGGTAGTAGTTGCTGGGGTAACAACTTTGGAAACACCGTTGACCATAACTGTGCTTGTCCATGATAGAGTAGCAGCAGATTTAGTGGTTGGGATGTCACCGTTAAGTATTGCGAAGTCACGACTGTTAATAACCTGAGTTGTGTCGTTATTCGTTGTAGCAGTAACTTTTTCGTGAGGTCCAGTATTACTTGAGTAAACTGTTCCAGCACCAGCACCGTTGTCTATAGCCAACTTGAAGTTGTCCAAGAAAGCAGCACCGTTTCCAGTGTCGCCAATTAAGACTTCACCAGCAACTGGGTCTACACCACCTTCTAGTGATGTTACAGCACCCCAACTTCCAGCAGAATTATTGCTGACTAGAGCAGAGTTACCAATGACACCAACTTTATCGTAAGTTACGACACAAGTTGTAGCGTCAGAAGATACAGAACTTACTCGTGGGTGAGCAACTGTTCCTAGACCATAGTTAGTACCAGCCGTTGCCCCAGCATCAATGGCAAGAGCCAAGTTAGCTAGAGATTCGGTGGCACTTGCACCAACAAGCACAGCGTATGGTTGTTCTAATGTAGCTGAGATAGCATCAAAATAGGTATATGTAATACCAGCAATCGTGACAGTCTCGCCAGCAACAGCAGTTGAAGCATTGGTATAAGTACCAGTTGCTTTTGCCTCTGTAAGAGCAGTTTTAGCAGTATATGTGCGTCCACCAACAGTAACTGTATCACCATCAGTAGCAGCAGTAGCGTTGCTTGTTAATGTACTTGTTGAAATGACACCTGTTTGAGCAGTTGCATTCTTCTCCATAAAGAGAACCTTTTGTTCTAATTTTGAGTCATTTGGGTAGTTTGCTACGACGATGCCGACAGCATTTGCCCGTGTGACTAATTCGTTTCTTGAAGCCATAGAGCCTCTTTCCTTTGTTTTTTATACCGATACTCGGGCTTAGTTGCTTTTCTCTGGTAGGGAACTTTTAGACAGGTTCCCCAATCTGTGGTCTACTCAACTAAGGAGCAGTTGTTCGTGTTAGAGCAATGAAACTACCAGCACGTTCAACACCAGTTCCGTAGATAGTGTGAAGAGCAGTCAACCAACCTAGGTCTCGGACTGAGTATTCTGTTTCCATCTTTGGAGCCTGTTGTACTGCCTTGCTTAGAGCAAGTTTGTGGAAGAACAAGTTACGACCCGTAGTGTCGGTGACGACAGTGTTAGAGTGGTAGATGTCCATACCATAGACAGAACCTACTAGACCATCTGTACCGTCAACAGCTTTACCTGTTTTGCCAGTTTGGTCATATGCAGTATATTTGTTAACACCAAGCAAATCAGCTTTTGTGTTATTACCGATAACGCCACGGATACCAGCACCAGTTGTTGGTGTGTATGTAGCGTCAAAGGCAGTAACCAAGCCAATCATATCGGCATCATCGACAGCAGCACCACCAGCGACTGTTGAACCTACTGAGGCGTATAGCCCCATTAAGTCAGCGTCGATTTGGCGAGCCAGGCTTTCAGTCATTCTCTCGAAGAAAGCAGCCTTTAGGTCGTAGTTAGATTGAACTTTAGCAATATCCTCAATAAGGACACCTACATAGTAGTGCTTGTCGATGTTGAATGAGATTGCAGTTCCATCTGGAGAGTCGAACGTAAGTTGCGTAGAAGCACTTTTCGCACGAGCGTCAACAGCAGCAGTGAAAGGTACACGAAGTATATCCCCACCACCAGCAACTAGACCTGAGCGGTCCTGTACTAATTTAGCGATTTGTAGTTTTTTATCGAATGGTTGAGCAATCTCTCGTGTCCAGACTTCTTGTATATATTGAGCAGTCTGAGCAATTGATTTTGTTACATTCGAGGCGGTTGTTGGAGCAGCCATGATTGTTTTTTCCTTTTTATATTTATCTTGATTTATCTACACATTATCGTCTGTTAGTAGACAAGCCAAGTTTCTTACCGTAAGCCTCTAGTTCTTCATCACTCATGGTCGAAACGTCTTGGTTAAGATTCAATCGTTTAGAGGAACTACCGTCTGGTCGTAATCCTGTTGCAGCGGCTTGTTTGGCAACATTCTTCACAGACTTTTCTATCTTTTGTCCAGCTATCTCGTTACCGAGTTCCCAGACGCTATCTATAAACTCTGCATACCTAATGTTGTTGTTGGCTACTCGACCAGTATTGGTGTCGTAACCTGACATATTTAAGTACCATTGGTTAAGTGCATCTGATAGAGCTGGATTAAACTTCTCTTTATCATCTGGATTAAGTTCTGGATGTTTATCCATTACTTTCGGAGCATCAATTTCTAGTCTAGTAGTAAATTGAATTGACTTGGCTTCCTCAAGCCCCTCTCGGTATGCTTGGTTGCCATAGGCTTGCCTATCTTCATCTAACTTAGTGATTACTTCTTGGTCGGCATCTAGTGTCTGACCGTAATCAAGTCCGTTAAACTTTGGTAGTGGGTTATCTGTCCTCGATTCACGCATCTTCTCTATCAGTTTCTGAATACGTAATGATTCTCGTCTGGAAGGTGGTCGTTCTTCTACAGGTTCCTCAACAACTTCTTCTGGTTCTTCAGGTGTCTCTGGTTCAGCTACCTCTTCAGGTGCTTCCTCTACTGTTTCCTGAACTTCCTCGATAGGTTGTTCTGCCTCGTTATTAAGTTGCTCTTCTTGGATTTCTTCGTCCATCACTGTCTCCTACTGCCCTCGTTCGCTTTCGCAGGTTCTTGGCGACACCTTTAGTTTTTATTTGTTACAGCCCCCGTTCTCCTTACGGAAAGGTACGGGCGACACCTTCTACAAATAGAATATCATATTATGAATCTTTGTATATATCTTTCAGTATAGGATGACCTTTTTCGTCTACCCCTACCATAATCTTATCTGTAGGTATTAGTTGTACTAACTGACCATACTCTGTATCACATATCAACCTATTACCTGATTGTCTCCAGTTCTTGGGATTGACTGGTTTAAGGTTCTCACTAAGTGGATGCTCAAAACTATCCTCACCGTGGGTATCAGAAGTGGGTTCAGCTACACCTAATCTCTCGTAGAACTTTCTATCCTTGTCGCTTAGTGGCATCTTTAACTGCCTCCCCAGCAGATTCGTAGGAACTTAGAATAGCCTTTAATTCACCTATAATAGAGTTGGCTACCCTCCAGTCCTCGGCAAGCGGTCGTCCCAGTGGAACAGGTGTACCGTCAGGCAAACACTTCTGGAAAAACTCAATCCTAGACTCGATGTATTCTTTTAACTTCTTAAACTCGGTTGTTCTGGAAAACTTAGCCATACTCTTTTCAGTGGTTAAATCCTCTTCTTGGACATGAGTAACGGGCATATCCATACCGTACTCGTTACCGATTATTCCGTTTTGCGCCCCCATAATTCACCTCCTTATAATTGGTCTATATGCTGTGCTGCTGCACTAGCTAGTGGGTCCTTAAACATCTGTCCACCTACGAAAGATGGTTGTGGTGGCTGGTCCTGCTGCATAGCCTGTGCTTCTAACTGTTGGGTCTGCATCATCATCTCTTGCTCTTGCTTCTGGGCTTCCTGTTGAGCCTGGAACTCCTGTGGTGATGGTGCGTCTTCGTTTACTTTAACGAACTTAGCAGCGTTAGGTATCTCTGTTAGAGCACCGAAACTCTTAGCAATCTCCTGAGGTTGGATGTCATAGCGTTGGTCGTCCTTAAACATATTCTGGAACTTACCTAAGTTATTCAGGTATCGTTCTAGTTCAGCTAATTGAGCGTCTTTATTGGTCTTAGATGTAGAACCTGGCTTAATGTTGAAGCGGTACTCTACACCCTTTAGGACTTCTGGTTTAATCGTCAATTTACCACCAGTTTCAGTCTGGTTTACTTCAAAGTTACTGAATAGGTCAACGATGTCAATCAAACCAGCGTCTTTTATAGCCTCGATGTCCTTACTAAACAGGGCAACAGGTATATCTTCGGTCCCAATGTTGACTACTAGGGACATGAAGCCATCTGTTAAATCTTCTATGGCACTTTCGAGGTATTGCCTCTCTTGTCCGTCCCTAGTAGCCTCTTTATCACTGTACAAGTTAATTGCGGCAGGTGTTTTTCCTTGTGACGGGTTCAAAGTCTCGGCTCCTGGCATAGAAGCGTTCTGAGTGCCGAATAACGACAGTAATGAACCTGTTAAGTTGGATTGAACAGCCTGGAATGTACTTAAACCAGCGTTAGATGTCTCCATTCTACGGATAGAACCAGGAATGGTCTCTAACATGACTGCACCTTCACGGTAATCAAGGGTGTGTTTAACTACACCGTTGGCATTGGCGATAATTGGTGGGATAAGGTTCATCTTAATGCCCTTAAAGTAGAAGTTGACCAATCCATCACGAGCAAATTGTAGTGGTTTAGCCCTCTGGAAGTCACCTAGACCGTAGAATGAGTCAAATAGTGGCTGAGAATACTTAACAACGAACGGAATACGCCCATTTTTGTGTGGATTCTTCAGTCGTCGTATCTCTGCGAAGCCATCATCTGGCGTAAATGATACCCATTCGCCATCTGGACCACTTTCGTAGCGTGTAGCGACACAAATACCCTTCTTAACACCGTTAGGAACCCTATCTCGGGCAATTTTTTGTTCTTGGTCAGCATCATTATCGGTTACACGGTGCTCGGCTTGCTCTAATAGTTCTTTAATAGCCTCTCGGTTCCAGCCATCACCTTCAGTTTCGTTCTCGATAATGTTTTCTAGGGCTTCTTCGTTCAACCATGTAAGGGCTGTAGCGTAGTCCATGTCATTGACAGATACTTTACCCTGTTGTGGAACAAAGTTTCGAGGGTTCCATAGCCAGCAATCAGGTCCAATATAGCCTGTAGCAGCGATATTCCAGTCGTAGAACATTGGCATATAGCCGTAAACGCTCGAATATAGTTGCCATAGGCGTAGTTTAGTGTCTAATCGGTGTTGAGAGTTAGCATTTGGGAAAATCCACTTCTGTCGTAGAATGTCCATGAAGGCTGCTTTACCTTGGTCGGCTTTAGCAACTGATTCTGTCACTCCCTCTGGTAGTTTTCCTACTACACGGGCAGCCCTCTCTATTGCTAGGGTGGCTGTGTAAGAGTCTGTAATCTTACTCCCGCTAGTAGAACCAGATACGGAGTCGTAAACATCACCTATAAGCATAGCCTCGTAATCGTCAAAGGTGTTTACATACTTACGGTGTATGTCCCAATCAGATATATAATCCCTTTTGTACTCGCACTCGTATGAACTTTTCTTTTCTTTATCTTTCATTTTTGTTTCCTTGTTTTATGTAGCCATTGTAGCACTTTCTATAGCCCATAGGAATTAAGTTCCTTTAACATACTACTTTTTGGCATTTTATCGTCCTTTTGTAGTCCATATTTCAAATGAAGTACCAGATAACGTAAAGCATCTGGTCCGTGGTCGTCTTCCTTCATTGGCAGTTCTGATGGGTTACGGTCAAGTTTTTCTTCTGGGTATTTATACGACTCTATCTCACGGATGATATTTTTACAGACTGAACTGAAGAATATGGTTGGTTTAGGATTTCCGACTAATTGAATACGAGGCTTTAACTTGGTCCTGATTAAATCTATACCGTGGATAATCGAGTCACCCCTTTTGACAACGGGGGTAATAGGGAAGTCTTTACTCATAGTCTCAATAGCGTCCTTCGCCTGAGAGTCACCTACCATTAAGACTAAACGGTTCTCACCTATCACGGTCTTGAAGCGTGGAATCAAGTCTTTCAATATCTCTTCCTTTCCATACACCTCATCCACAACGTACCAGTTCTGGTCCTTGTCTATTCCTACTAATAGGAAAGCAGTCGTATGGTAGCCGAAGTCAATTCCTGCATAATAAGTAAGTTCCTGAGGGATGTCAGCTGGTTTAATAATGTGTATATCTCTGTTGAAGCCTGGATAAACTGCACCCTGTACAGAACGAAACTCTAACTCGTACTCCTGCATAAATGTCGAGAGGGTTCCCTTACGCTCTGCATCCTTTTTGGCACGGTCAATATGTTCTTTACTCACGTAGGGTGAATCTCGCCAAGTCGCCTTCTGATAGAACCATTCCTCTTGTTCCTGAGCGTCCATGTTCAAATCGTAGAAGTGGTTGTAGCCACGGGGGGTACCCATGAAAATAGCCCAACCATTAGTAGTGGTGAACATCGGCTCATACACTGAAGTCCAGTAATCGGGGTTTTGGTCGGCATACTCATCAAATATAATACCTTTAGCCTTAAAACCACGGTGCATTTCTGCCTGGTCTGAACCTAGGAGTTTAATCCTACTACGGGGCTGGCTCTCGTCGTGATTGACGATGAACTTCTTACCACTAGGAAGAATAATCTCTGTGTCTTTAATATAGTTAAGTGTTACCTCAAGTTCCTGCTCATTTGTCTTGTAGATTAAAGCCTTAGGAATCAAGGGTATGTACTGCTTCCAAACAACGTCGTGTGCCTGGCGGTAAGTCTTGAAGACCACACAGTACAATCCTTGACTCATAAGAGCGCTTAACCAGATATGATTAGTAGCAAAAAAGGTCTTACCTGACTGACGACCCCAAAACAAGACACCACGCTTAAAACCATCTTCCATGAAGGCTTTATGGGCTTCTGCCTGTTTTTTATTCGCCACATACGAGGGCATATTACAACTTCTTTGTCAGGTCTTCAAATGGTATCCTTGAAGCGTCTACTGAACTTACTTCAAAGAAATCAACTAATCTGTTACCGATAACAGCCTGTTTACGGACTTTGTTATCCTGTGGTCGTGGAGGGTAGAAACCACCCATTAACCAGTCACGCATACGAATATATCGCATCTCATTTAGGAAGTCCCGTTCGTTAGTCTGGTCTACTTCAATACCGTTCTCCCTAGCAACTACTAAAGCAGCCTCTGGGTCTTCGTGTAGGATAAGTTTAGACACGACATACCGTTTATTATTCTTCTCACCATTCTCGTCTTCACCGATTAAATGAAGTGATAGGGTGAACTTAGGCTCACGCATATTCAATCCATCTAACGTAGTGTAGGTGGTGGAGCCAATCTCAAAGGCTAACTCGTAGTTCTCCTTAAAGGCAAACTTCCTCAACTTAGGCTCATCTGATAGTCTCTCACAAGGGTTATCATAGTTGGCTGGGTCAATAATATACCTATCAGTCCTACCGATTAAACGATTCCCCTGTACTTGTGTCTGTTGCTGGGGGTGTAAGGCTTGCTTTAGAAGCATATCCTTCAACTCATTTATTTGTCTCTGTAGTTCAGCTTTATCATCTATTGCTGAAAGAGCGGCTTGCTCGGTTACTTTTGGTTCTGCTGGTTCAGGAACTGCGACATCTTCCTTAACCTCTTTTGCCTTTTTAGCAGCGTGGTAGGCTTGCATTCTAGCCCGTGCTTTATCTTTGTTTTCTTGGCTCATAGCCATAAGGTTTACCCTCCTATTAGTTAATAGTGTTTGTTTCTGGGTATTTGTTTCCCTCAAAATACCACTAACGGTTTATAATGTCAACGTCTTTTTTTGAAAGTCGCCTGAAGGTCATCTAGGTATATTGTGTCCCCCACTTTGACTCTCTTACCACCAAAATAAATTAGAACTGATTTAGAGCAGAACAAAATCCTGATAGCTGTCTCTAACCTGTACGTGAAGTTTAATATAGCCTGGTTCATTCGTCCTCCCCTTTCATGTCGCCTGTTAATGTATTGACCCAGCACGCCTGTCCCATGTCCCATACCCAATGTTTACATGGTTTCTTCAACCTGCAACAAGGAAGCATCTGTGGTTTGTACACACCTTTTACTTCATCCCACTCTTCCGCTTGCGGAACCGAGTTTTTTTCTGAGGAGAGCATGTACTTAACCTGCCCTGCTATTGTTCTACCGCCACTATTAGCCTCGTTGCGTAACAAAAGGTATACCTCGTCAGTCAACTTGATTATTTTGCTCACCTCTGTTTGCTCCTTTTTATATAATTAGTAGGTATACCTTTTAGTATACTTGAGTATACCCGAATGTCAATAGTGCTGGGATATTTTAGAGACACCTGAAGATACTATCACTTCGTTATTTATATATCTATTCGGGGGAGTAGCTATGAAACGCAACATGTATGGGGGGTACCCCTGTTAATAATGTAATCTAACCCTCTTGCTCTTTTCAAGCACCCCTGTTGGCTAACGTCGCACAAGATAGCTTGTCAGACATTAAACTGAACTGTAAAGACGGGTTGTAACTCATCTTTTGCTCTTGCGTGGCTTACAGAGCCTCTGGTGAGGTCGTACTACTGTTAGCAGAGCCACTTAAGTCTATATTCAATGTGATAGCTGTACTACTGGTCTCTATCTGTTGGACTGCTTTACCGTGTACGTGGTCTATCACTTGCCAGACGTTAGCTGTGGCAATCTTTTCGTTATCACTCTCTACAAGTTGTTCTACTCTCTGGACTGCTCTATTGGCGATAGTAGCAAGTTTGTTCTTTTGGCTTACTATGGCTTGTTGTACGTTCTCATTTGTTAACAGTCTATTAGCTTTAACCCTTAAAACAGTATCAACTCTCCCCTCGGCTTCCACAGCTTTGGCTAGTTCTGGATAAGCCCTCTTAACAGCTAGTGTAGCGTTGTCGGTCTTTGCAAACTCTTGAGCAAACTTCTGTTTAGCAGGTGTTAGTGTTTTAGTCTTTGTGTACTTCATATAGTAATACAATACAACTAATAATGAAAAATATCTACTCTCCCTCCCGCTTTTCTGCACTCCTACATACCATGCTAGTTATGCTTGTTGTACTCAATACATCATATTCTACCCCTGTTATAATGCTACATAATGATAATTGTATGCTCATGTTATTGACCTGATATGCATGCTCATGCTATTATTAGATTATCACAGAAGGGCAACACCTCCAGTGGGCAACAGATTAACAACTCAAGCATATAGTAGTCAGTTAAACTTCTGACACTATAAACTAAAAAGAACTATCCCTGCTTGAGCTACAATCTGATTAACAATTAGGATAGACTACAGGCGGTGATTAGCGAGAATGTGAGAATATATGATACATTTTGAGAACACTTACAAGAACGTTGCCGGTGAAGTTACCGAAACTAACTACACTGGTAATAAACCTAAATACATCACAGTAAAGTTAACACAAGACCAAGCCGACACTATTAAACACGTTTTAATAGATTACGAAGCCGACCACTACGAAACAATGACCCAAGAATACAACGCATTTATTTTTAGGTTAATTGCTAAAATAAATGCAGAGTTAGTTAAATAATTAATAACTAAATAATAACCGCTTCACCGCTTGTAACCTATCCTAATTGAATAATAACTTATAACTGTAAAGGAGTTACAAGATATGAAAAAGCAATGTGGCGATAATATTATAGAGATAACAGATACAGAAGTTATATCTTATGAGATAACCAAGTATCGTAACTATGAGCCTATTGAGTGGCATGAGGAAAAAAGGGTTAAATTCACCTCGCCACCTCAGACATGGACACAAGCGACAGACTTAATTTTCGGAGCGCCAACCATGCCAGACTTTACAAAGGCGTTGAGGCATTAAAATGACAATCACATATCAATTACAACTCAAGCACGAAAATAATAAGAATATACTATTAGCCAACGGCTTTACTATTACGCAATACCTGAACACAGCTGACAAACAGGTATTGTATGCACATCATAAAGACGGGCGGAAGGTGAAAATATCATGTTAGTAACTAGAATAGTACAACTTAAAGACGGTACAAGTATTAAAGTAACTGAAAGAGTAGAGGTATAGAGATGAATGACACGCAAGTAGCAACCTATGAATATATCTTACATAAGTTCAATCAATGGGCGAGCGATATGGGCTATTACACCGACGCTGATATTATGAGGGCGCAAAACGATATAGCTGATGATGTTATATTGCAAAATACGCCTGTCGATATACCAGCACCACAGTTTAGTAGCTATCTAGATAAAATTAACTACATTGTAGCCTGTGGCTATGGTATTTATGGGAGATAATATGGTAGATATGTACGATAGTTATACAAGTGATAAAATGGCAAACCCTTATAACATTTGCGCTAGATGTGGTGAACAGGTGAAAGAGTTTTACGCAGCAGGCGATTTATGCAGGGAATGTGTAGATGAGTTAAAAGAAAGTGATGACAACAACCCTCTGGCTTGTGATGAACAGGACTGGAGAACAGAACAAATAAACTTAAATGAGGATAATAGCGATGACAACTTATAATATATATGACAATGGTGGCGAGACAATAGACCGATATACGATAGTATTTAGAGACGAGACGGGCGAATTAGAATATGGGCATATTGGTGCTAGTAATTACCCCAATACGTTTTATCAACACGGTAACGAAGTAAGTGAAGAGTTCTTAAAAACTCAAAAATTGATAGACGTTAGCGAAGTATCGCCAGAATTACAAATGGCTATACTGCGTGAATTGCAGGGCGAAATGTAACATAACAGGGCTAGTTTATCGCTAGCCTAGTCATCAGTAACCTTTACTACTGGTGGCTAGAGTGGCGATAAGTAAAGACCACTAGAAATGAGAAAGAAATGTCAAAAGATATCAATCTAAAGCAAATGAAAGCCGACGATAAGGCTACCAAAAAACAAGCAAGACGAGACCGACGAGCTAAAGTCTGGGCTACAGCCAAGCATTACGTTATATGCGTAGTAGCAGTAGCAACCGTTGTAGGACTTGTACAGTTAGGTATGTTTATACAACGCCAAAATGACGGTGATGTGAACAGCAAAGTCGTAGTCAGACAGTCAGAAGTCGTACAACTTATCCAGGCTGTCAGTTCAAAGTTAAAACAATAGAGCCGTTAAAAAGGCCTGTAACGGTATCGCAAGCAAAGGCTAGTACATTACCAGTAAATGAGGTTAAAACCCCACCAGCGCCCTCATACGAGGTCACAGAAGCCGATGCAAAGGCTTATATCTACCAGCATGAGTCTGGTAATAGAACCGACGCTATTAATCCGACTTCTGGTGCTTGTGGAATCGGGCAGGCGTTACCATGCAGTAAACTACCATGCAGTCTCGACAACTACGAGTGCCAGGACGGGTGGTTCACACAATACGCAGAAACAAGGTATAATGGGTGGGAAGGAGCATACCAGTTTTGGGTTAAAAATGGCTGGTGGTAATAATATGATAAGTTCATCAAAGAAATATATAGAGATTACTTGTACAACTTGTGGCAAGAAAGTTATGAAGCGTAGCGATTTTGTAGCCAATGTCCATAAAGAGGGGAGAAAGATAGTTTGCTCTAGATTATGTGCAGTACCGCATAGAAAACCAAGTGTGTATAAAAGTCTAACTCTAGGTGAATACTCTGGCAAGAACAGCACATCTGTGTGCCAACTTTGTAAGTTAGAACTGCCAATTGACGAGTTTATAAAAGAAGTTGACAACAAACACCAGAAGTTCCGCAAGAGTTGGTTTTGCTCGAAATGTAGAGTGGTTAGAAAAAGAGAGTACTATTTAAAGTCTAAATATAACATGTTTAGTATAGATGAGTACGATACTATGCTCCGAGACCAAGACTGTAAGTGCGCTATTTGTAGCAAAGATATGGACAGACCATGTGTTGACCACAATCACACTACGGGCAAAATTAGGAAATTACTATGTGTACAATGCAACGCTATGATAGGTAACTCGTACGAAGATATATCAACCCTAAAAAATGCGATAAAGTATTTGGAGGACAACTAGACATGCTGAACCGGTACGGTTCGTGGATAACAGCAATGATATTTCATCAAAATAATAATTGGTGGTAACGGAGGTTTGTAATGGTAAAAGATAAAGGAGGAGTAAAATAATGGTTCACTTACATAACTGGCACTTTGCACAATTTAGGCGTTCATCCAGTAACGTCAACTCATTCAAGATAGCAGAGTTTGTCTGTACTTGTGGCAAGACCAAAAAGGTTAGAGTAAAACCTACTCAGAAAGGTCTATGATGGTAAAAGATAAAACACCTAAAACGATAGAAGATATTTTATTAAAGCCGTATCTATGGCGACACGATGATTGGGTTAAGGTTAAGTCAGACCTGTCTGCTCTATTTGATTATGTAATAGGGGAAAATGAGTTTGTCGAGACTAGTTACAATGAATATATTATAGAGGATAAAGAACAATTCCATAGAAATATCTTACGCCAAGAACAGCGAGAACGTAAGAACCAATTATTTAAGGGAGGTAGTGATAATGACCTTAGTTAATACAGACGATAAGAAAGCAGTAAACCAGGTGAAACTTCTAGGCAAAGTATGGTGGAAAAAAGACTGGGGAGTTAGTGTTGAGAAAAGGCGTATCTATAACGAAAGTTACGACTACTGCTATGATGGCGATAAATGCATCAACTCCAAAGACCACGAATACTACTTTGATGGACAATTCTTTTATAAACCAAAGGGGCAGTTATGAATACAGACGATAAACCTAATACTAAACAAGACACCATAGAGAAAAACCGATTGCGAGCATTCCGCAGAACGATAAAAAAGGCGTTGGTTAATACTCCAAAAGACGACTGGCAAGATATAACCGTAGAACATAAAACAGTAGTATCTGTCGATAGTCCAAAAGACCCAGACTGCCCAAATTGTCACGCTCTTACTGACACGAGAGTGGTCTGTGATAAATGCGAGTGGCGTGGGTGCGACAAATGTCAAGTAGAACATTTTATGGATGACAAATGCAGTGTTAATACTCCAAAAGACCATGACGCAGATAAGTGTCATATACCATTCTGTAGAGACTGTTTAGACATTCTAAAAGGCGTTAAGAAAGTGGCAGATGACATATTGAATACTCCAAGAGAAGAACCGACCTGCGACATATGTGGTCTACCTGGGGTATTATGTAATCTCGCCATCTCGTCAGCTATGGGAAGTTACCCGAACGATATAGAAGCTAGGGTAGCACTAGCTAGTGAATACCGAGAGGACATCAGGGAAGCTATCGCTCAAGCAGAGAAGAAACAACTTAAAGATTTGCAAGGTTGGGTAGAGCGAATACACATATACCCCGATACTGATGATATGTCAGATATATGGTTGCAAGCGTCTAAAGAGATACGAGACGAAATTGCCAACCGTATTAAGGAGTTATCTAAATGAGTGAAATAGATAAAGAACTAGACCTAATACTCAAGCGTCTATGTATGGATTATACTACCAACTACAACGATTTATTTGGAGATTGGATTCTGATGACACAGGCAACCGACCACAATAAGGCAGTCGCAAAGGAACTTATAAACAGGCTGATTGAGAGTGAGGTAGTAAAAGAGTTGAAAATATTAAGCGAGATGCAACGGATAACCAAAAAGACATCTATTGCATACTTAACCAAGGATGGCGAAACCTATATTAAAGACCGTATTAACAGTTTAGAGGAGAACAGATAGATGGTTAAAAAGACTGACAAAATAATGGTAGAGCGAGAGGTAACTATCACTTATTGCGATATATGTGGTAAAGAAATATCTCCAGGCGTTGCAAAATACTATTACGGTTACACTGACGACCTAGACCTACACGATGAATGTGTAGAAAAAGTAATCAGAAAAGCGTGTAAAAAACTAGAGGTAGAGAAGAATAAGTAATGAAACTGAAAAGACTGACACCTGCTCAAAAGATAGAGATATGGCAACCTAGATACCATGACAAGATGATTCTTATAGCCAAGTGGAAAGTAGGTATTCATAATATAATTACTTTTACGAAAGACAAACGATTAACAGGGGGGTTCTACCTCTCGGCTTCCACCATACACAAGTACCCTATCGAGAAAGTAAAAGACCGTACAGGCACAGAGCGAGAGTTCTACGCTGTACCACAAGATGAACTACAGGTCTTTGAAGGGAGAGAAGATGAAAACTAAGAAACTACGTGGATTTGCCGCTAACCCTGAACTAGCTAAGACAGCTGGTAGTAAGGGCGGAAAAGCTACCTCTGGGTATGGCTTTGCTCACGGTAAAGTAGACCCCATAAAAGCAGGCAAACTAAAGAAAGGGCAGAAGTTATGAAAAATGGTTTAATCCTTTTCTCGGCTTTTATCGGCATAGTATTGGTAATCCTGATATAATGGTAAAGTTAAATAAGGAGACTGTGTATTAATACGTTAGAATCTTTCAAGATTTACTACGAAAAAGATATATCAACAACTGAGTTTAAGAAGAGAATAAGAAAGAGAACAATCACATGTGGGTCATAGTACTGGTAATAGCAGTAGCATGTATAGCTGAAAAGATTTACACAACTCTACAATAAGAAAAACGCTCCGTAACTGAAAGGTTGTAGGAGCGTTTTGAATTGCCGATGGCTGGGTGGGCACTAACCATTAGCAATTGCATTTTACTACATTAAGTTTTTTTTGGCAACAGTGGGACTCCTCTTTTCCCCTGGTGAGGGCTTAGAAGAAAGAGTAGTACAGTAGTGGATTAACAATCCTTGCAATATAGTAACCTTAGGCGATAGCGGGTTGTCTAGTTTTATCCCGTTTGCTATTCTTTGGTGTAGAGTCCCTTATCCAGTTACACGTTTCCCCTACCTAAGTATATTGCCATTTTTTACTCTGAGAGTATCCCTAGCCTTTCGGCTCACCAGATATGTTCCTGTTGTCAGACTGGAAGGACAGAGCAGGGTCGGATATGATACAGAGTTTGTAGTTTCATTTGATTGGTGAAGCTATAAGACCACGGAATTGTTAAAGTTGTTGACATATAAGTCCCGAGGGTGTATTATTTGAGTATATTTCAAATGGACGCACTCGAAGAACCCCCGCAAGGGGTGTTTTTCTTATATTCTCACCCTTGTCTGTTTATTTCAAAATGGACAAGTTGAGACTATGTTACACCCAAATTAGTCCAATGTCAATCCACAAAAAATACACTTGACTTAACGTGCTTACGGTAGTATATTAAGAGTAACAGAACTGAAAGGGCACGATGGACTATCCGACTTTTACTGAACGTAAACAGACACTCTTAAACGACATTAGGGAAAGTCGTAACAATCTTACTGTCTACAAAACCTGTTATGTAAAGTTCGGGAATTGCTGGAAAGAAACCATAGACCTAGAACTGACCTACTTTCAATCCTTACTAGATGAACTGATGAAACTAAAACGAGAGGGTAAAAAACTTGGAATACAAACTCCGCAGAATTAAAGACCTTACGGCTGAACTAGACGACGACGAGGTGGTTGATGCCCTAGATATTATTTCAGATAGGTTAATAGACCACGCCCCCAAAGACGGTATCATACACATCTCAGAGGCTCTGGAAGAGTTAGAAGTAGCCGAAGCCGAGAAAGGTACATTCTTGGGTTTAAGCACAGGCTACAGCACGCTAGACGCTAAGATGGGTGGGTTAGAACCTGGCTCTGTTGTTCTTATAGGTGGTGAGACCTCTAATGGTAAGAGTATGCTGGCGATTAACATAGCCCTAAACATAGCTAAGGAAATGACCAACGTACTCTACATGAGTTTAGAGATGACCCGTAAACAAGTCTGGAAAAGAGTTATGGCAATTACTGACATGACACCAGCTAGGATGGCTGAAGAGCTGGACTTCTCCGTTCAGGAAAGTTTTAACCTAGAGTATAAAGATATTGAACCCCTAGTAAAGAAAGCTGTCGAGGAAAAGGGCTGTGAGATTATCTTCGTAGATTACTTACAGTATTTAGGTAGAGGTATGACCGAGAAAGAAGTTGCTAAGATGTCTCAAGTCATTAAGAGGGTAGCCCTCAAGTATAACGTCTGTATGGTAGTAATCGTCTCACTTCGTAAAGGTAGTGGTGGGGTAGAGAAGAGGAAGTGGTTTGATACTGAGATTGAGGAGCTGATGGGAACAGCCGCTTTAGGGTACGACGCAGATGTTGTTGTTATTACTAGTAGGAAAAACCTAGAGAACGAGTTTGACCATGATAAGTTCTTTGTTAAGGTGCTGAAGAACCGCAACAACAGACTAGACTTCCACGACAGAATAGTAGAGTTGAAGTGGGATATGATGAAGATTACGGAAGAATATAGGGTGGTTACTGGTCATCCACTAGCCACAGCCGAGGGCTGGCAAGCCATTCATGCATAAAGGTTGACCTTGACAACAACCAATATGGTGTGTTATGCTTGAGATAGCAAGCAAGATAACTGAAAGGAACTAAGATGGGAACTCTAAAAAAAGCTATGATGACTATCCTAGAGGATGATATGGGTGGACTGGAACCTATTGACCCTAGCCTAGCTGAATACATTATGGATTGGGCGAAAGCCAAGTCAGCACAGAAAGACAACCACTACGAGATTGGGCTAATACTCCACTCTATGAATAGTGACATTTCGCATCTAAAGCAATTTGAAGGCGATTTAAGTAACTATGGTAGTGAACTGGACATAATGATAGCCCAACTTACTAAACTAGCTGAGAAGGCTTCTAAATGAGAGAGTATTACGACGAGTGTAGTTTACCCTGTGAATGGTGTGAGCACGAATATATGGTACGCAAGTACGTTAGGTCAGTTATAGACAGGTACAATGAACGTGTAGCAGAACATCTTGGTTCGTACATGGGCTGGGATGAGGAAGACGTGTTAAAACTTATTAACGGTATGGAAGATAATAAATGGCGAAAGTAAGTCAAACTGGTACACCAGAGTATAGGGCTTGGTCTCGTATCAAGCAAAGGTGCTATAACCCCAATCACAACCGATACAAACATTATGGTGGCAGAGGTATCAAAGTTTGTGATGAATGGGTACACAGTTTCCTAAACTTCTATAACTATATTGGTGATAGACCAAGCAAGGCTTTCTCTATTGATAGAATAGATGTTAATGGCAACTATGAACCTGGTAATGTCCGATGGGCTGATAGGTATCAACAGGCTAGTAATAGGACTAATAGTAATAAGACCGTTGGAGTTGCTTGGAATAAGAGAAACAAAATGTGGGCTGCTTACCTAGCGGTTAAGAACCACTTTGTCTTATATAGGTATTTCCACGATTATCAAGAAGCAGTAAACGCTAGGCAACTAGCAGAAAAGGAGTACAAGTAATGTCAGGAACTAGTATCGGTGGGATTAAAGCAAGAGATAAGAACCTAGCACGTGACCCATACCACTATAAAAAGATTGGTAGTAAGGGCGGTAAGGCCTCTGGAACTGGTGGCTTTTATGCCAACCCAGAACTAGCCTGTATAGCTGGAGCCAAAGGTGGGCGAATAAGTAAGAGGAAAAAGAATGTCTGATGCCCTAGCTAGTAAGCTGTACAACGAAGTACGCAACGACAACGAAGAGAGAGTCTTCGAGATGTGGCATGCTTCTAGTATTGCTGACTGCCCTAAGAGTCACTATATGAAGCGACTGGGTATCAAGTCCTATAATCAACCTGGGGGTGGTATCGTACTACGGTGGAAGTCTGGTCATATAATCGAGGGTGTTATCCGTCCTTACTTACAGGCAATCTACCCAGACCTAGAGAGTAATATCCGTTTAGACAGCGAGGAAATGGATATGACTGGGGAATATGATAACTACTCGGAAAAGGAAAAGACCATCTTTGAGGTTAAGAGCGTCCACGTTAATGCTTTCCGTTATAAGAAAGTAAGTGAAGACCGTTACAACCTACGAGATGACAAACCCTACCTAGCCCACGAACTCCAGAATCACTGTTATGTGAAGCTGCTAAGGGAAAAGGGCAAAGAGGTGGAAAAGATAGTTTACATTTACATCACATTAGATGGACGTATTGCTACCTATGAAACTGATGTCCAAGAGAAACTTCTGCGTGAGGTAGAGGACAGGTTAAACATTTTGAATACTGCATGGCGAACTAAAACCCCTCCACATTGTTTGTGTTTGGATGAGAGCCACCTGCTTTACAAGGGAGCCATGCAGTATTGCCAATATAAAGAGGGCGACAAGTGTTGCGAGATTAAATTAAAAGAAGGAGAAACGGAATGACAAACGTAAAAGATGAAGGCTGGGAAGAAGTCAGTGCAAGCAATACCGAAACATGGGATAAGGAACAACCACTTATCGGCACTTATAAGGGTTTCAAACACGTTACAACTAAGAACGGCGAGTCTGTTCTTTACAGTATTGAGACCGAAGACGGCACAGTATTTGGTGCTTGGGGGAGTGCTGTCCTAGATAGCAAACTAGCTGAAGTTGAAGTTGGCTCAATGGTTAAGATTGCTTTCTTAGGTAAAGTTGACAATCCTAAGAGTGGACGAACCTACAATGATTTCTCAGTAATGGTTAAACCAGCTGAAGTATCAACTGGGGGAGTAAAGATAAGTGACATCCCTTTCTAGCGAAGACGGCTTTGTAGAAGTTCTACCAGGTAATAAACCAGACAAGACATTTGCTGGGCGTATTAACCCATTAGATGATAAAACCTACGTCAAACTGCTGGAGAAACTACAAGCGTCCCACGTAGAGTTAATGAAGTTAGATAGAACTGACCCTAACCCTGTGGTTATGGAGAGGTTGATGGGTGATATTCGTATCCACGCTAACCGACTCTTCATTTATATGAACGATTACATTGACCTACAGATACAACTATCAGAAGAGTACGCTAACGCTCGTGAGAAGTTGTACATCGAACAGTTAGCCCTAGGGAAGTCTCCATCAGCAGCCGAGAAAGCTGCGGTGGAGATGACTAGAGTCCAAAATAATGCTGTAGCTATTAGTAAGTTGAGACTAGAACAAATAAAGAACGAGTATAATCGCTACGATTCTCTCGCAATATATTTGGCATCTTGTCTAAAGTCCGCCCAAACTGAGCGTATGATGCGTTGAGTATGTGTGGTATAATGGTGGATATGAAAGAAAAAGACGAAATAACAGGGAAGTTTACAAAGACGCATGACAAGTCAAGGACTAGGATATACTTCGCTTGGCAACGTATGAAGCAACGGTGTTATGATACCAACTACTCTGCCTACCAGTATTGGGGCGGTAGAGGCATAAAAGTTTGTGACCGATGGCTCGATAGTTTTGACAACTTCTACGATGACATGGGTGATATACCAAAAGGTAGAAGTCTTGACCGTATAAATAATGACGTAGACTATTGCAAGAGTAACTGTAGATGGGCAACACCGTCAGTACAGGCTTTCAATAAAAGGATTAGTTCTAAGAATAAATCTGGTAGCGTCGGAGTATTTTGGGACAAGAGTTCTAACAAGTGGAGGTCCGTTATAACCTTTAACAAGAAGACTCAGTACCTAGGTAGTTTTGACACGATGCAGGAAGCAATAGAATCACGTAAGACCGCAGAGGAAGGCATATCATTGGAATGACAAAATCAAAAAAAACACCTAGACAAAAAGCAAAAGACGACGCATGGAAAGCGTTTAGTATCTACATTAGAACTAGAGACTGCATAAGATTCTGTGGCTCTACCGACGAAGGTATGTGTGTAACTTGTAAAAGGATATACCCATTCAAACAGTTACAGGCTGGTCACTTTATTAGTGGTAGAGGAAACGCTGTCCTTTTTGACGAACGCCTAGTCTACGCTCAGTGTGTAGGCTGTAACGGCAACCCACCATTTGGTAAAGGTGGTAACTACGTTGAATACTTTAGATTTATGATAGATGAAGTCGGGTTGGAAAAGATAGACGAGTTCCGAAGACTCAAGAACACTACTAAGGTTTATAAAGAGTACGACTTTGTGGAACTAAAAGAGTTGTACGAACAGAAAACAAAAGACATTATAGAGGAGGGTATATGATACAGAAAAATAAAGAGACCAGAACTAATATCCTAAAAGGTGCTGAGATACTTTACGACGCTGTTAGTTCTACTATGGGTCCAAAGGGTAGGAATGTAATCATCAAAGACAAACTTGGTAGGTTCTCAGTTACTCATGACGGTGTGACCGTTGCTAAGGCTGTTAAACATGATGACCCTGCTATCCAGTTAGGGATTGACCTTATTAAAGAAGCCAGCAAAGAGATGGACAAAGTTGGTGACGGTACTACTACGGTGACTGTACTGACCTACCACCTCATTAAAGGTCTGTACGAACTTATAAATGGTAAGTGGTATCGCAAAGGTATGAATCCTATGATGATTAAAAGAGAACTAGATTACCTAGTAGACGGTCTGATTGACTACGTTGAGTACAACTCTACTAAGATTGGTAAGAACTACAATGACGTATTCGATGTTGCCAACATATCGGTAGCTGACGAAACCCTAGCCGCCATGGTAGCTAAATTAGTCGTCGGGACTGGTTATGAGGGGACTATCAACGTCCAAACTCAGGCTATCAACGAAACCACTGCCGAACTAGTAGAGGGCTACTTACTGCCTAATGGGTATGCCTCAGAGCACTTCATCACTAACCAGTCAAGCCGAGAGTGTGTGATTGAGAACCCTACTATCATTATCGTTAATGGCAAGATGGACTCTATGCAGACCTATGACGAGTTCCTAGGCGACTTGGTGGCTTCTAACAAACGAGACTTAGTATTTATCTGTGAATCCATAGACAGCGACCTACTGACCTCACTGGTCTACAACAAGATTAAGGGTCAGATTCGGGCCGTAGTGATTAAGAACACCTTTGGGGTTGAGTACGCTACCGACATAGCTTCTGTTGTAGGAGCCGAGGTTTACGAGAAGTTCACCGCTCTACCTACTGTGGATATTGTTGGTTCTGCTAAGCGTGTCGTCGTGACTGATGGTGAGACTATTATCTTTGGGGGTGCTGGAGATAGTTCAGCCCGATTAAAAGATTTAACGTCGCAAAATAAAAAGAAACCTACTAACGAACTAAAGCAACGTATATCTGCCCTATCAGGTAAGGTAGGTTCAATTAAAGTAGGTGGTGTTACTGAGACAGAAGCCGATGAAAAGAAGTACCGTATAGATGATGCTGTGGCAGCCACACGAGCAGCTATAAAAGGCGGAATCGTTCCTGGGGCTGGTAGGACGCTCTACAACGCTTCCAAGTCAATAATGGGTAAAAACACTACTAAAGTCGTGAAAGCCGTTAGAGAGGCTCTACGCAAGCCTGGTGAGATATTACTGTCTAATTCAGGTTATTCTACCAAGATTTTGAGCAAAATGGGACCAGACGAGGGTATTGATGTATCTACTGGCTATCGGGTGATGTTAATACCTAACGGAATTGTAGACCCGACCATCGTTACGACGGAAGTAATTAGGAATGCCTTTGCTGTGGCTGGGCTGGCTATTACTATAGGTGGTTCAATAGTTGACAAGCCAATGACTCAAGAAGAGATTAAGGCTATGCTGGATGCACGGCTATGAGGGAGATAGATAAGATTAAGATTCGCAAGTGGCGAGAGATGATAGCCAGAGAGTTTGAGTCCCCTTATGAGAATAAGTTTCAAGAGATACGAAAGAACAAGACACGCTCTAAGTATAAAGACCCTATGTACTGGAAAGAAGAGAGCGATAAATCCTTGGCTAGGATTCTAAAGTCACATAAATAGGTACACCTCTACTGCACGTGACCAGAGCGGTGTACCCATGATATTATACCAAAAACCCCTCTCCATAAGAAAGGGGTAGGTTGACCACTTATACTATCTATCGAAAAGGCGAACCTTTTGTCATATAAGCGGGACGTTTCTTATCGTCGTTATCCCGATTTGGCTGACACCCTCGGGCGACGGACACATGCTTGATGAGGCTTTTTACGTGATACTAGTGTCGTTCGTATGCACAACCATCCATCCTGTCAGAGATGTTGCTGGCTGGTATTTATATTATATCACCATAGAGTTTATGTTACAACAAAAGAGTCCACTACATTAGAGATGATAGTGGACTTTATCTTTTGCCTGGAAAGTTGCTGATACTTCTATCATATTACGTTTGCATCAATTCGTCAAGGCTAATAGCGTCTTCTGGTTCACCCTCAACAACCTCTAATTGGATAGACTCATCAATGTGAATCCGACAGTGTATCTCAAAAGCAACCTCGGCTAATTCACGTTTTAGAGCCGTAATACGCTCTTCATTGTGTGGGATGGTCAAAGACTCACCTAATGCGTTGTAACGCTCTACAAGGCGCTCAGAACCCCACTCGGTATAGTCGTGTTCCATGTTGGGTCTCATGCTGAGTACAGTTTTCCGTTAAATAAGGTTGTATGGTTGATAATCGGCACGTCTTGTACCTGAAACCACTTGCCTTTCTTAATTTTGTCTATTACTACGAAACCCTGTTGCCAGTTAGGGTCTGAGACGTATTCTGGTGACAGGTCGCATAGGCAACCACTACCTACCCCGACTACCGTATCGCCGTCTATTGTTTTGTAGTGCTTGCCTAAACGGTGCGAGTGGCCCTGCACGATACAACAGCCGTACTTGTCTACTAGCCATTTCTC
>Ga0209464_10000166_pt1 | contig 22399 bp, 16 predicted proteins | sample DOMMetBare1Fresh_2_FD_187473 | JGI IMG/M metagenome (GOLD analysis project Ga0209464, IMG submission 187473) | Wetland sediment microbial communities from St. Louis River estuary, USA, under dissolved organic matter induced mercury methylation -... | ecosystem: Environmental > Aquatic >...
AGAGTACCGCAATAAGCTAGAGTACACCTTTTCATCAAAAAGATGGATAACCATAGAAGAGGTTAGAGAAGGAGCCGAAATTAACCAACCCAACGCGCTGGGCTTCCATATTCCGGGAATGTTCGATAAGGTGCTAGACATAGAGAAGTGTCATCTTCAGTCGGAGCCATCAAACTCTATACGACTAGCAATTAGAGAGTTTACCATTAACAATGGCTACGAATATTTCGACATACGAAACCAAGTAGGCCTCATGCGTAACGTAGTAATACGTACCTCCACCACTGGAGAAGTTATGGTAATAGTAGTGTTTTACTACGACGATGAGCCCAAACGCACCGCTCTGCTAAGCCACCTAAAAGAGCAGTTCCCTCTAATTACATCGCTACTTTACATCATAAATACTAAAGGAAACGACAGCATAACCGATCAGGAGGTGGTTCTTTTTGCTGGAAAAGACCACATCATAGAAGAAATGGAGGGGTTAAAATTCAAAGTTGGCCCAAAATCATTCTACCAAACCAACTCCGAGCAAGCCTACGAGCTGTATAAAATTACCCGGAGCTTTGCAGAGCTAACTGGCAACGAGGTAGTTTACGACCTTTACACTGGCACCGGAACAATTGCCAACTTTGTAGCCTCGAAAGCGAAAAAAGTAGTTGGAGTAGAGTACGTTCCAGAAGCAATAGAAGATGCCAAAGTTAACTCATCCATCAATGGCATAACCAACACCTCGTTTTATGCTGGCGATATGAAGGATGTACTTAACGATAAATTTATCAAAGAAAATGGACAACCAGATGTAATAATCCTCGACCCTCCCAGAGCTGGCATTCACGAAGACGTGGCAAGCACCATTCTCCGAGCATTGCCCAAGAGGATTGTTTACGTTAGCTGCAACCCTGCAACCCAAGCACGGGATTTAGCGCTACTAAACAGCAGCTACGATGTAAAAAAAGTGCAACCGGTAGATATGTTTCCACATACTCACCATGTAGAGAATATAGCTATGCTTGAGCTGAGGTAGCAACAACCAACACTCGAAAAATAGAAGAGGCGTCTTACGACGCCTTTCCTACTTCAAGTATAAGCTAATCCCCACACTTGCAACACCTGCATACCCATAGCCTAGCTCGAAGAAGGCCCCAAACCGCCCCCCTACCCTTACGCCCAAGAAGTTGGCCTGATAGGCAGGGGTAAACCTCTCCTTGTGTATTTTTTCAGAGCTATTGCTAAATCGCCCATAGCTCATACCCACCGAAACGCTAGAATACAGCGATAGATTCCTAACATGAAACCAGCTATAGTGCAGCCGAGCTAACGACGAAAGCTGGCTTGCACTTACACGCTGCCTAGCATCCAAATCGACCCCATCTATGCTTGTAGAACCAAAATAGCTGGTGGTAAAAGTGTTAACGACCCCCACAATCCCCAATGAGAAATCGTTGCTTAGATGGTAGCTATAGCCAACCACCCAAGGACCTAAGCCCGTAGTATGAGTATTGTAATCGCCCTTGAGCGTAGTTACATTTTCCATCGGCGGCCGAAACGAATCGCCACCAAGCTCCGAAGAAGAAAAAACGCCGTAACCTGCAACAAATTCTCCTTGAGAAAAAGAGTAGGTTGAAATAAGAAGGCTACCAATTAGTATAGCTAAACGCACTAACATCCCACATTGCTAAGAGTCGTAGTATATTAACCACCAGCCACTTAGTTTTGTTGATTTTAGGCACAAAAAAGGCACCCTATTCAGAGTGCCTTAAATCGTTTATAAACAACATACAATTAATTAGAACCAGAACTTGCTCACAAAAACCTTCCTATCGCTCGAAACAACAATGTAAACGTAGTCTTGATTAGGAGTAATTTTAAGAGTTCGACGGAACTTCCCATCACTTCCTACAATTGTAGCCTTTTCTAGCGAAACCCCATCAGGAGTAACCACCTGCAAATCGCACTGCTCTACCCCATCCAGCCAAAAGATAACCGAATAGGTACTACCACGCATGTTGCTGATAACATTAACGCTCTTTACGTTAAGCTTACTCTTAGCATCCTTTCCCGATACGATTCCCTTTTTAACAAGCATCTCCATTTCCTGTACCGAAGGCGATTCGGGAGCTATCTTCTCTGCACGAGGCAACCTATCCCTCTGCACATCGAAGCTACGATCAAACCCATCGTCGAAATTTCGGAATCCTCTAAAGTTAAATCGAGGCATCTCCATCATACTATCCTCATTATCAAAATCGAATCTACCGCCAAGCATACTAGAGCTCATCGGTCCATCGACAATAGTGGTATCTGTTCCATTTTTTATGATGGTTGTTTTCTTCCCGTCGCTTAGCACAACAATCGACTCATTTTTACCAAGCGAATCGACGTTAAAGCTATAGTTCTTGCCATGCATCTTTGGACGATTAATTATCATCCCTCTATGCTTAAGCTTACGAGCATGTCCAATTGAATCAACAGCATCACTATGCTGCTTTACAATAACAGTATCCAGCCCAGAAGGAAGCTCAATACCATTCATATCAAAATCTTTGAGCATCGACATAGCGTTATCGAAAAAATCGCGCGACTGTCTATGCATATCATACATCAGCTTATCAACAGAAGCGTACTTATCGGGCATCGAGCTAAAGCATGTATCGGCCTTAGCTTTATGGCTACTCTTCTTACCTTTCTTTAGAGGATCACCTGCCGAAGCTGATGCCACAACACCAACCGCAAGAAGCACTATGAGCATACCTTTTTTCATTGGAGTACTATTTTAGTTGAATAACAAAGAGGAGGACTAAGCACCTCTACAACAAACCAAACATTAAATATACACATACAAAGTTACAACAGCATACCCTACAAGCAGCTAAGGGGTAGTTAATACATGTTAACAAAAAGTTAAGGCACACGCTTTGAGCGCATTTAATGCTTATTTTTGTTGATGTAATCCGACATTTACGGTTTATCCTACTAGATGAAGAAAAAAGCAATACCGAGCATATCCATCCTCCTAGGAGCAGCACTAGTTGCCATAGCAGTTACCCAGCTTTTTTGGCTCAACAATGCCTACCAGATAAAGGAAGAGCAGCTAAATAGAGCAATCGTAAACGCCATGCGAGCCACCGTAACTCGTATCGAAGATCGCAACAACCTCTCGAAGCTGCTTAGCACCTTCGAGCAACGCTTTAGCGGAACACAACCCAACGAACGAAGTAGCAGGCCATCGCAAAGCAACCTCATGCAGCAGGATATGGCTTACATAGATTCGCTCGTAAAAAGTGTACTAAAAAGTTCGAAGCTGTCGTACAACGACAACAAGAACCGTATCATCTTCCGAATTAACACCCCAGAAGGTATGATGGAAAACTCCATTATACTACCCGACCTCCAAACCCTAGAGCAGCTACAGCAAGCACAGCGAGGTCAGTTTAATCAGCAGCTCCGATTCGACCAGCCTCAACGAAGCTACAAAGGGAAGCGAAAAAATGGGCAGTCAGCACCTTTCGACGGGGAGCTGATGTCGCCATTCGAACAACCTAGCCAACCCATAAACGAAGACCTGAACCGCAAGCAAGCTGAGCAAACGCTCAGAATGCACATAGAAAAGCGGTCGCGCCGACTCGAGAATACCATTCGACAAATGATTCTTGAGTTTGACACCAAAAACCAGCCAATAGAGAAAAGAGTAAAAGCGGCTATTATCGACTCGACGCTTAGAGCAGAGCTACTTGCCGAAGGGGTAGATGTACCCTTTAAGTATGCAATTTTTAACGACAAGCTCAACCACATTACAGCTATTCGATCTAAAGAGTACGAACAAGATAGACCTTCGGACTATAAAACCCCTCTCTTCCCATACGACTTAGGAAGCGAACCATACTCCCTACAGGTACAGCTCGATAATCCTCGTAGCTACATCCTAAGCTCACTAAACTTTATGCTTGTTGGATCAATGCTTCTTATTGCATTTATACTAGCAACTTTTATTGTTACCATTGCAACGCTATTCAAACAAAAACGACTATCTGAAATAAAAAGTGACTTTGTTAATAACGTTACCCACGAATTTAAAACACCGATTGCCACCATCAACTTAGCCGTAGATTCGATAGAAAACGACAAGGTTATAAAAAAAGAAGATGCTGTTAAATATTTTACGGGAATTATCCGCGACGAAAATAAGCGAATGAATAGGCTGGTTGAGCAAGTCCTTAAAATGGCCTTGGTAGAGAGGGCCGGTCTTAAACAAAACCCTCAGCTGCTAGATATCCATGATGTTATTAATGCAGCAGTTGGCCATTTCGAGCTGCAAATATCAAACAAAGGTGGAACAATTGTAAAGGAGTTTAACGCTTCAAACCCAATGGTAGAAGCCGACGAAATGCACATGCTAAATGCTCTTGTTAACCTAATAGACAATGCAATAAAGTATTCGCCAGAGCAACCCTTTGTAAAAATATGCACCTTTAATACAAGTAGCAAGCTCAACATTTCCGTAATAGATAAGGGAATTGGGATGAAAAAAGATGCGCAAAGACGTATATTTGATAAGTTTTACCGCCATACCGACGGCAACATCCATAATGTAAAAGGATTTGGATTGGGCCTTGCATTTGTAAAGTCGATTGTTGAAGCGCACAACGGTAAAATAAGTGTTTCGAGCGAAATTGGAAAAGGTTCGAGATTTGACATAGCTATTCCGCAAAAAAATAACCTACAATGAGCAGCATTAACGTACTACTGGTAGAAGATGATACCAACTTTGGATCGGTACTTAAGGCATACCTGAGCATCAACGAATTTAACGTTACATGGGTTAACGATGGTGCAAAAGCATTTAAAACTTTTATTGAAGGCACCTTTGACATTTGCGTGCTTGATGTAATGCTACCAAACGTAGATGGTTTTACAATTGGACGCCGTATAAAAGAGCACAACCCCAGAATTCCGCTAATATTTCTTACTGCAAAGACACTAAAAAACGACATTCAAGAAGGCTTTAGCATTGGAGCTGACGATTACATAACTAAACCCTTTGATTCGGAAGTGCTCATATGGAAAATCAACGCCATTTTAAATCGCGATAAGCTATCGAATGGAGGTGTACAACCTGCTAAAACAACCTACGAAATAGGCATTTACACATTCGATTCGGAGGTAAGAACGCTCACGCATAATGGTAACGAAGAGAAGCTCTCGCCCAGAGAAGCCGATCTTTTAAAGCTGCTTATTGAAAATACAAACAACGTGCTGCAAAGAGATAAAGCGTTACTAACGATTTGGAAGGATGACAGCTACTTTGCTGGTCGCAGTATGGATGTTTACATCACGAAGCTTAGAAAGTACCTAAAAGACGACCCTTCGATTGAAATATCTAGCGTACATGGCACAGGTTTTATGCTGAGAATTAAACACTAGCTCAGCATTGTGGTTGTAGAGTATGGACCCATTCATTACTAACTTTATACTAAAAGAATAAACAATGAAGAAGCTTGCTCTACTAACAACTTTAGGACTGTTGCTATCAGCAGTCGCACTTGCAAATAAAACCTCGGTTAGCATAACAGCACCCGAGAAGGTAAAAAAAGGTCAAGAGGTTACAATTACTCTCGAAGTTAAGCATAACGGAAATAGCAAAATGCACCATACCGATTGGGTTTCCTTATCGATAAATGGGCAGGAGGTTAAACGATGGGAGTACAATAAGCGATCGTTACCACCAACTGAAAATTTCACCTTAGAGTACAAGCTTACCATTGATCAAGCTACCACAGTAACAGCTCTAGGAAACTGTAATTTACACGGAGGTAAAGCACCAATAACGATTAAAATTTCAACAGAATAGCCCAGAAATGCAATTGCATTAAATAAAAAAACGGAGGATGGTAATTTCCAATCCTCCGTTTTTACTATTAGGGTAAGTATGCTTTACTAAAGACTTTGAAGTTCGCTTTTTAGTCTTTCGATTTCTTTTTCGAGCTCGAATTTACGCTTTTCCTTTACTCTGTCGGTAATACCGTTAAGCTCTTCAATAAGCTTAGTAAGCTGCTTTTCGTTGAATTTTTCAGCAGCATTAACGATAGTTTTGATCTGTACAGATACAGGGTAAGAAGATAAACCTCTTCCTCTTGTGCGTTTTTCTTGTTCTTCCATAATTGTATTTTTGAGTTGTTTTATGCAAATATATTAATATTGACTACATAATTCAATGGAGAATAAAATATTTATTAAAAATATCTCTTTTTTATATTGCCAACGCAATTTACACAACTCCAAAATGTTTTTGAAATATGGTTAATACCCAATTATACTCGAGACGAGCGTACATAACTACTCTTTTTTAAAAAGAAACGAGCCAACTTTGCAAAATAAAAAATCACACTCGTCTACAATCAACCTTCACTAAATAATGATTACGAATGGACATATCCTTCTATTCTTTTGATTGATTTATTACAAAAATATGGCGTTTACGAATCGGAATAAGCAACAAAAGTCTCACTTCTTCAAGCATTGTTCGAGAGCTGCAATTCTGCAATGCAAAGAATAAGCATTGTACTTAAATGCTTACTTTATTGTAAACAGTAACGTAAAAATCAGAGAAGATGCAATAAATAGCAGCTCTTAGTCCTAAGCACCTAGCAGCAAAAGAAGATGAATAAACGAGGATCAAATGACAATTGAGGTGGATCGTTAGAATTTGCGGCACACGATTTGCGACACACTACACACGATTTTTCGAAAAAAATAAACGAGACACAAAAACACAGATTTACAACGAGTTAAACATTTGACTACTTTTCCGACTACCAACTACCTATTCCCAGTCACTCGTCACTGAAATTACACCCCACCAACCTACCAACGGCACGCAACGTCCATAAGTAGCTCACCCCTACCCCCGTAAGCACCGTGGCGAAGCCACACCAGACCGTACGAATTCTGTCTGCGCGAGGGAGCATCTGCAAGCCACCGAGCCGTGAAACGTGCCGCCGCCAGCAGCAGCGCAGCGTAGAGCGGCGGGGCGCTGGCGCGAACGAGCAAGTTAATTCGTACAAAGGTTTTTTTGGTTACTTTTTTGACCACAAAAAAAGTAACAATAGGAAGTTTATGGACCTACAGCTATACTAGATAGCCGAGAAGAACAGGACTTACGATTTCCGACACACAATTCCCCGTCACCTGTCACAAAAATTACACCCCAACTATTTTATCCACCCGAATAATGAATTGATCCAAGATGAATAAACAATGAGAATCTGCTACAAAAAAAGTGAATAAAAAAAAAGGTGCTGAACGTATTCAACACCTTTTGCACGGGAGGAGCGACTCGAACGCCCGACACTCGGTTTTGGAGACCGATGCTCTACCAACTGAGCTACACCCGTATTCCTCAGAAGTGGCGCAAAGATGTACTATTTTTTCTAATGTTGCAAGTAGAATCAAGCTTCTAGCACAACTTTTTTAACTGTCAGTTGAGGGATTGAGCGTAACTACGCTGACTTTTTTCAAGTTACGATCTTATGCATTTTAAATAATGCTTTAACGTCGTTAACCTTTACCCATCCTAGTGGTTGGTTTACCCAACAGCCAAATCAATCATACTGGTATGATGCGGTAGGTTTTTTTTGTTAAAAGCACATTCCCCAAGGTGCTACAAATGCAACAAACCATTACATTCGTCATTCGAACCCACGTATTTTACCGTAATCCACACCAATCTAAATCAACACCTAATGTACACATTAAGGCTTACCCAAAAATTGTGCATAATTCTGCTGCTCTGCCAATCGGCGATTGCTTTTGGTCAAGACAAAGAATGGCTTAACCCCAAGGTAAACTCGGTTAACCGCTACGGCATGCACACCAGCTACTTTGCCTACGAAACAAGAGAGAAAGCGTTAGCTGGAATAAAAGAGCAATCGAGCAACTACCTTACGTTAAACGGACTATGGAGGTTCTGCTGGGTTAGAGATGCAGATCAACGACCTACCGATTTCTGGAAGCTATCATTCGACGACAAGAGCTGGGATATGCTAAAGGTTCCAGCAGTATGGGAAATGAATGGCTACGGTGACCCCATCTACGTTAACAACCTTTACCCTTGGCGTAACCACTTTACAAGCAACCCTCCCGTTGTTCCCACCAAAGAAAATCATGTAGGATCTTACAGAAAAATAATTGAGATACCCAACGATTGGAATGGGAAGCAGATTATAGCGCATTTTGGATCGGTAACTTCCAACATGTACCTCTGGGTTAATGGGCGCTATGTTGGATATAGCGAGGATAGCAAGTTAGAAGCAGAGTTTGATATAACGAAATTTGTAAAGCCTGGCGCCAACCTTATTGCTTTTCAAGCCTTCCGTTGGTGCGATGGAAGCTACCTCGAGGATCAAGATTTTTTTAGGTTTAGTGGTGTAGGAAGGGATTGCTTCCTATACGCTCGTCCTCAAATTAAGCTAGAGGATATCCGTGTTGTTCCAGACTTAGATGCCAGCTATAAAGATGGCTCGCTTAAGGTTTGGCTTAAAGGTAAAGGGCTGGTTGAGCTTCAGCTTATTGACAACCTTGGCAAAACAGTTGCCAACCTTTCTACCTCTTTAAATGGAGAAAAAAGCGCTGAAATAAACATCAAAGAGCCCCTAAAATGGAGTGCAGAAGAGCCCAACCTTTACACCCTTCTTGCAACTGTAAAAGACGGTAGCAAAACCACCGAAGCTATACCTGTAAAGGTTGGATTTCGTAAGATAGAGCTAAAAGGAGCACAGGTACTAGTTAACGGACAGCCGGTTCTATTTAAAGGCGTCAACAGGCACGAGATGAATCCTGACAAAGGGTATGTGGTATCGCGCGAAGATATGGTTAGAGATATTGCTATTATGAAGCAAAATAACATCAACGCTGTGCGTACCTGTCACTATCCAGACAATAGCCTTTGGTACGAGCTTTGCGACCTCTACGGTTTATACCTTGTTGCTGAAGCGAACGTCGAATCGCACGGAATGGGCTATGGAGAAAAAACGCTTGCCAAAGATCCTGAATTTGCAGCGGCTCATCTCGAACGTAACCAGCGTAATGTAGAACGTAACTTTAACCACCCATCTATCATTTTTTGGTCGCTAGGCAACGAAGCAGGTTTTGGACCAAACTTCGAAACTTGCTACAGCTGGGTAAAAAAGGAAGACCCTTCGAGAGCTGTTCAGTACGAACAAGCACATGGCAACCAGTTTACCGACATCTACTGCCCCATGTATGCAACCTATAGCACCTGCGAAAAGTTCCTTCAGAACAATCCTTCCAAGCCTTTAATTCAGTGCGAATATTCGCATGCAATGGGCAATTCTTGCGGAGGATTCAAAGAATACTGGGATCTTACACGAAAATACCCTAGCTACCAAGGTGGCTTTATTTGGGATTTCGCCGATCAGGCCATCCATTGGAAAGGAAAGAATGGCAAGAACATTCTTGCATACGGGGGTGATTTTAACCGATACGATCCGTCGGACAACAACTTTAACAACAACGGACTAATAAATCCAGACCGTAAGTTAAATCCGCACATAAATGAGGTGAGGTACTTCTACCAAAACATTTGGACAACCATCAAAAACCTCAGTAAAGGTGAGATTAGCGTTTACAACGAAAATTTCTTCAAAGATTTATCCTCATACTACCTCGAATGGGAGCTACTCAAAGATGGCAAGGTTGTAAAGGTGGGGCATGTTGATAACCTTATCGTACCTCCACATCAAACGTCAACCATTAAGCTAGCAGACCTTTCGTTGAATACCAACGAAGAAGCTTCCGAACTTCTGCTTAACTGCTACTACAAGCTCAAGAAAGCCGACATGCTTCTGCCTGCTGGCTATACTGTAGCTAAGTCACAGCTAATTGCTACCAGCCCATCTTCGTATTCCAACACAGCTGCTAAAGCGGTAAAACATTACGGAGGGAGCATTACCATTGATAGCTCGCGCTTTGATTATCTTTCAATCAAAAACAGCTTATTCTGCATTGAGGTAAACAAGTGGGATGGATTTATTAGCAAGTATAAGGTAGATAATCAAGACCTAGTAGCTGTAGGTGAGCCTATTAAACCCAACTTTTGGAGAGCCCCAACCGACAACGACTTTGGGGCATCGCTTCAAAAAAAGTATGCTGTTTGGAAAAACCCCAACCTAAAGCTCTTATCGCTTACAAGCAAGATAAGCAACGGCAGGGCCTTTATTGCGGCATCGTACCAAATTGAAGGAATTAACGCCAAGCTTCTGCTTACCTACACGATAAACGAAAATGGCAGGGTAGAGATAAAACAGCAGATGGAAACCAGCAAGGATGCTTCAGCTCCAAACCTCTTCCGTTTTGGGATGATGGTAAAAATGCCAGTGGAATTTGAAAACATTGAGTACTACGGACGTGGTCCAAACGAGAACTATTCGGACAGACACGAATCGGAGTTTATTGGTATTTACAACCAATCGGTAAACGACCAGTACTTCCCATACATTCGTCCACAAGAGAGCGGAACCAAAACCGATATTCGTTGGTGGAGAATAACCTCAAAAAATCGTACAGGCCTGCTTGTTACCTCAGACGCTCCATTTTCTGCCTCGGCGCTTTGCTACTCGCAAGATGCTCTCGATGATGGGTGGGAAAAAAAGCAGAGCCACTCTGGTGAACTCGAAAAGGCTGGCTATACAACGCTATGTATTGATAAGGTACAATCTGGTGTTGGTGGGGTAAATAGCTGGGGAGCACTACCGATCCCTAAGTACCAAGTTCCGTTTAAAGACTACGAGCAACATTTTGTGCTAGAGCCAATAGTCGAAGAATAAAAAACAAGAAGCGGCCTATAAAGAGCAATTCGTATGGTTATCGATGCATCACAACAAAGGCACTTTGCCATAAGCTGCGGAAGCTTTTCGTGATACCGCCAACGTAGATCGCAATACTTTATAGGCTGCTTCTTTTCTTAAAAGAACAGCTAACGCTATGAGCCGAGAGAACCCTTAAGCTTCTCGACATCAGCAGAGAGCTTTGCTATTTGCGATTTTAGGCTTTGCATTTCGATATCCGAAGAGCCATCAAGGGAGAAAGAAAGAACGCCCTTTGCCTTCCAAACTTCCAACATATCCTGAGGTCCAACAATGTAAGGATCATACAAAGGGTTATCCGATACAAACAGGAAACCTCCTTCGGTATCCAGCTGGTTGTATAGCCTCTTAAAAACCACTCCTTCGGTTTCGGTCAAAACAACGTAAGGCTGTCCATCCTTAATGCTTGTCCAATTCTCGAGGTACTCGCAAATTATATACGAACCCGACTGGATAGGCAGCATGCTATCCCCCTTTATTTGAAACATACGGTAAGTACGTTCTGCGCTCATTTCTGCAACAGGAAGCTCAAACGACGGCAACGTTTCAACGTACTCAACATCGGCATATCCACCTAAATAGCCAGCCGAAGCTTGTACCGGAACTACGGATATCTGCTCTTTGTTAACCGAGTTAACTACAGTGGCGAGCACTCTCAGCTCGGTTCCCTGCATCTTTGGACGAAACGATTTAAGCTGCTCTTCTGGAGTTGCCTTTAAATCAATGGAGACAAGCTCATCTATCCTTATTCTAAATAGGCAAGATATTTGCATCAAAGCACCTAGCCTTGGAGTAGCTCGCCCCTCTTCGTACGAACCTATTACCGACCTGTTGACACCAAGCTTACCTGCAAGCTCATCTTGCGTCATTTCATACTTTTTCCGCAAGTACTTTAAGTTCGATGCGAAACATTCCTCAACCTTCATTGCTAGAAATATTAGTATTCTACAACTTTACTTGGCCTAATTAACAATTTAATTAGTTTTTTGCCAAATTTATTGGCTATTAATTTGCAAATTAAGGTACAAATGCACTAATTTGCCAATATTATTAGCAATAAAAACGAGCAAACATGGAATTGGCTAAGAAAATTGGCATATTAGCCAACGCTGCTAAGTATGATGTATCATGTGCAACAAGCGGCAGCAAACGAAAAAACATTAGCGGAGGCTTGGGGAACGCCTTCTCTTCGGGTATCTGCCATAGCTTTGCTGACGATGGTAGATGTATCTCGCTACTAAAAGTACTTTTTACAAACCAGTGTATTTACGATTGTGCCTACTGCATCAACCGTAGATCAAACGATGTTCCTCGTGCTGCCTTTTCGGTTGATGAGCTGGTTGACCTAACCATCAACTTCTACAGGCGGAACTACATAGAGGGCCTTTTTCTAAGTTCGGGCGTGGTTGTATCGCCCGATCACACGATGGAACGACTGGTGAGCATCGCCAAAAAGCTCCGTATAGACCACAAGTTTAACGGCTACCTGCATATCAAAGCCATACCCGGAGCTTCGTCCGAGCTGCTCAGCGAAGCTGGCTTGTATGCGGATAGAATGAGCGTAAACATTGAGATTCCTACTGATAATGGGCTGAAGTTTCTTGCCCCCGAAAAAGATCACGCGAGCATAATACACCCTATGCTATACATTAAGGATAGAATTGTAGCCAACAAGGAAGAGCGTAGAGTTTTCAAAAAAGCGCCACTATATACCCCTGGAGGTCAAAGCACTCAGGTTATTGTGGGAGCAACAAACGAAACAGATTCCGACATTTTACACCTTGCATCGGGACTGTACAAGGGGGCCAACCTTAAGAGGTTTTACTATTCGGGCTACCTCCCTACCAACGAGTACGACAAGCGACTCCCTGCTGTTGCTGCTCCTCCGTTAAAGCGCGAAAACAGGCTCTATCAGGCCGATTGGCTGCTAAGGTTCTACCACTTTAACGTAAACGAGCTGGTAGATGCTGCACATCCGAACCTAGACCTAGACTTAGATCCTAAAGCAGCTTATGCGATTCGACATCCTGAAATTTTTCCGATTGATGTTAATAGGGCCGACTACGAGATGCTGCTTCGTATTCCTGGGGTTGGAGTTCGTTCGGCCAAAATGATTGTTGAGGCAAGGAGGTACAGAAGGCTCGATAGCGACAACCTCCGTAAAATTGGAGTGGTTATGCGACGTGCTAGGTACTTCATTACTTGCAACGAGCTACCATCTGCCGATGTTGTACGCGATTATCAGCCAGATGCTCTTAAAATGCTTATACTACAAAATGCGGCAGCCGCAAAACCTCAACAGCTCACCCTTTTTTAAAATGCTACCGGTAACTGTAATGCACCAAAAAACAGCCATCCTGTACGATGGCTCGTTCGAAGGTTTCCTGTCGGCGGTGTTCGATATCTACCAGCTTAAGCTCGACCCATTTTCTATAACCAAGGATACTCAAGCGCTACTATTTGGAAACCAGATGGTTGTTGAAAAAGATGTCGCAAAATGCGAGCGCGTTTTTAATGGTATTTGCGCATATGCAGGCATAGCAACGTGCGATATGCTATACCACTCTTTTCTTTCATGTGCCCCCAACATCGAAATGGATATTTTTCGCTATCTCCAAATGCTTTTTAGGCTTAAGCGCGACGTATCGGGAATGATGGGAGAGTCTTCAATCCTGAAGGTTAGGCAGATGCAGCGTAAGGTAACTCGCGAAGCCCATCGAATGCTTATGTTTATTCGATTTGAGCAGGCGAAAGATGGAACCTACTTTGCCCCTATAGCCCCTCAGTACGATGTTTTAAAAATTATTGTGTCGCACTTTAAAGATCGGTTCAACGATCAGTGCTGGGTGATATACGATACCCATAGAGACTACGGGGTTCATTTTAATGGGCAAGATGTTGCGCTGATTACGATTGACAATCCTTCATTTAACCTCGAAAATGGGAGGCTTCCTGAGTCGATGGTCTCCGAGAGCGAGCTCGAATACCAGCACCTCTGGCAGGTGTTTTTCAAACAAATTGCAATTAAAGAGCGTAAGAACGTTAAGCTACAACAAAATTTCATGCCTAAACGATTCTGGAAGTACCTTACAGAGAAGAGAAGGTAAAGCTGCTGGGTTAATATTTGTTTACAATCGTAAAAATAGGCAAACATACATTCGCGATCAACAACACATACTGCTGATATATAAAGCATTGCGCTCACTGCGTGCATCTCTATCTAAAACTCCTCCCAACCTTTTCTGCTATCTTTGACACTTAATACTTTAGCTATGAACTTTTTTAGCCTACTCGATCTTATTGGAACGTTTGTTTTTGCCATCAGTGGAACTATAGCTGCTGGGGAAAAGCGACTAGACCTTTTTGGGGCTGCCTTTATTGGATTTGTCACTGCAATCGGTGGGGGAACTCTTCGAGATATGATGGTTGGCATCGCTCCTGTTAGCTGGACATCGTCTATGATATACGTATATGCCATTGTGCTTGCCGTGGTTATTACCTTTATACTAAAGGAGCAGATATTCCATTTCCGCAAAACAATATTTTTGTTTGATACCATTGGGATTGGAGTATTTACTATTATTGGCGTAGAAAAGGCACTGTCTAACGGAATTAACACTCCTGTTGCCATTATTATGGGGATTTTGACCGCAGTTGCTGGTGGTGTTATTAGGGATACGCTTATAAACGAGGTTCCCCAGATCTTTAAAAAGGAGATTTATGCTACCGCCTGCCTTGCTGGGGCTGTTGTGTATATTGTTTTAAAGAGGGTTGGTGTTCAACCCGAGATCAACCAAATTGCAACCATTCTTATCATTATTGGCATCCGTGTTATATCTGTTAAAAACAAGCTTGCACTTCCAAGAATGGAATTCAATTCTTAATCGACTGATTTACTTTTACGTACATTTTTTTCGAAGGGTAAATTTTTAAATCATTCAACATTATTCCAGATGCGGTGTTTTAGAAGGTTGAGCATACTGAAAACACAACATTGGGAATCATGCAAGACAATCGACCTCCGTTTAAAAAGTTCGAGCAGCGCAATCAAGAGCTTGCTGCTCAATACGACGAACAGTACTACAAAAAGCAGCATTCGAAGGGAAAGCTCACTGCCAAAGAGCGGTTGGATATACTATTCGATAAGGGAACCTTTGAAGAGCTGGACGCTTTTGCCAGACCTGCTAAATCGGACAATAAAAAAGGACATTTTGGTGATGGGCTAATATGTGGGCACGGTAAGATTAGCGGCCGTAGGGTTTTTGCCTACGCTCAGGATTTTAACTTCATGGGAGGATCGCTGGGCGCTACTCATGCACAAAAAATCATCAAGGTTCAGGAAATGGCTCGCAAGATGGGCCATCCTATAATTGGACTAATCGACTCTGGAGGTGCTCGCATACAGGAAGGTATTGCAAGCCTTGCTGGATATGCAGGGATATTCCTCAACAACATAAAGTCGTCTGGCATTATACCGCAAATATCGGTAATACTAGGACCTGCTGCTGGTGGTGCGGTTTACTCTCCTGCTCTTACCGACTTTATTTTTATGACCAGGCATACAGCTCAGATGTTTGTAACAGGGCCTGAGGTTGTCAAGGAGGTTCTTAATGAGGAAATAACCTTCGAGCAGCTTGGCGGTGCCGATGTGCATGCTTCGAAGAGTGGCGTAGCACAATTCGTGTACGACGATGAAGAGCACACCCTTCTGGGGGTAAGAAAGCTTCTTCGCTACCTTCCTTCCAACAACATAGAGCTTCCTCCTGCCGACAAATCTACTCCTATTGCTGCGCCTGATAGGCCAGAAAAGCTAAGCCTTATCATTCCCGACGAATCGATTAGGCCCTACGATATGCTGGAGATTATCCAAAACATAATCGACCAAAATAGCATATTCGAAGTTTCTGAGCTCTACGCCCAGAACATTATTACAGCATTTGGTCGCCTTAACGGGCAGGTTATCGGAATTGTCGCCAATCAACCCAAGGTGCTTGCTGGTGTGCTAGATGTTAACTCATCGATGAAAGCGGCTCGTTTTGTTCGTTTCTGCGATGCCTTCAACATCCCACTACTGGTGCTTGAAGATGTTCCTGGATTCTTACCTGGCTCAGAACAGGAGCATTTGGGATTAATTCGACATGGAGCCAAGCTTTTGTATGCTTTTGGGGAGGCATCCGTTCCGAAAGTAACCGTTATTATAAGAAAAGCATACGGAGGTGCATACATTGTTATGAATAGCATAAACATTGGCGGCGACTTTAACTTTGCCTGGCCAACGGCAGAGGTTGCTGTCATGGGGCCCGAAAGTGCTGTTAAGATTCTAAACAAGCGCGATATCGAAAAGGCTGAAAACCCTGATCAGCTTAAAGTACAGCTAATCAACCAGTACAAAGAAGAGGTGGCAAACCCATATATAGCCGATGAGCTTGGATATATTGACGAGGTTATAGATCCTGCTCTCACTCGCGAAAAGCTGATATCGGCATTCGACCTATTACGAAATAAGTACACCGACAAATCGCCACGTAAGCACGGTAATATTCCACTTTAAAATAACGCTAATGCTACCAAAATCAATACTTATAGCCAACAGGGGCGAAATTGCCATTCGAATAATGAGAACGGCAAAAAAAATGGGAATCAAAACATTTGCCCTACAAACCCCTCAAGAGGCGAACGCTCTTTATCTTAAGTACGCAGACGAAATCATAAAAGTTCGTGAAGAGAACTTAAGCGGACCTGTATTCCTGAACATTGAGGAGCTTATTACCTATGCAAAAGAGTATAAAATAGATTCCATACATCCTGGGTATGGTTTTCTATCAGAAAATCCAGAGCTGGCAAAACGCTGTGAGGATGAAGGAATTCTCTTCATAGGTCCTTCGCATGAATCAATCCATGCTATGGGAAACAAAAACGTTGCAAAGGAGCTTGCTTCTACCATCAATATCCCCCTAATAAAAGGGAGCAAAGGCGCAATTTTAAACTTTCAGGAAGCGAAACGGCAAGCTGCCGAAATAGGATATCCTATTATGCTTAAAGCTCTTGCAGGTGGAGGGGGGAAAGGTATGCGTGTGGTTAGAAAAGAAAAGGAGCTGGAAACGGCCTACAAGCTTGCAGTAAACGAAGCTGTAAACGCATTCAACAACGGAGCTATGCTCATCGAAAAGTATATAGAGCATCCTCGTCATATCGAAGTTCAAATACTGGCCGATAAGCATGGAAATGCCATCCACCTTTTCGAAAGGGAGTGCTCTATTCAACGAAAGCATCAAAAGCTCCTCGAAGAGGCACCTTCGGCGGTGCTAAGCGAAGCATTACGCTCCAAAATGGGACAGCTAGCCATTAAGCTGTGCAAGTACGTGGGCTATTCAACATTAGGCACTGTAGAGTTTCTACTCGATAGCCAAAACAACTTCTACTTCCTTGAGATGAACACCCGAGTACAGGTAGAACACCCTGTAACCGAAGCTATAACAGGAATCGATCTTATAGAACAGCAGATTCGTACTGCCGCTGGCGAAAAGCTACAGCTTAAGCAGTCCGATTTAAAAATTAACGGCTGGGCCATCGAGCTCCGCATTAACGCCGAAGATGTGCAAGCAGGCTTTGCGCCTAACTTTGGGATTATCGACGAAATGGAGTTCCCAGACGATGTAAATCTGAGAGTTGATACAGGCTTTGTTCCAGGGTCAGTCATTCCTTCGATGTACGATTCGATGATTGCCAAGCTCATAATTACGGGAAAAACAAGAGAGGAAGCGGTTGAAAACGCCATCCGTATTCTTCAAGACTCATCGGTTAAAGGCATTAAAACGACCATCCCATTTTTTAAGGCAACGCTCCGCCATCCCGATTTTGTAAGTGGGAAGATAGATACCTCGTTTGTTCAGGAAAAGCTAGACAAAACCTTCCACCAAGAGCATAACGAGGAGATGGCTGCTGCTGCTATTGCACTACAGGCATATCTCGACGAGATAAGGCGTATTGAGGAGGACGAGCTCGACAGCACCAATGCTTCGCCTTGGATATCGAGAATGCTTAATAAGCTCAGCTAGAGTAATCAGATCAAGAAAAAATCGGAAAAGAATGAAAGCTAAGAAGGAAAAATACATTGTAGCAGGATACCAGGAGTACAGCTTTGACGTAAAAAGCTACAGCGTGACAGCCAAAAAGCTGCATATAGAACAAGCAGGTGGCAATCGCTACATTGCATCGATAGATAAGGTTGCATTTCAGGGTGAGGTACTGCAGCTAAAGCAAAACAAGTGCACAGTTTTGCTTAACGGAAACACCTATACATTTTTAATTGGTAAAGAAGAGACCATTAAAAGGAAGGGGGCTTACAAAAAGAGCGATTCAGGCAGCAACATCTACCTACTAAAGGCTCCAATGCCGGGTAAAATTGTAGACGTACTCGTTACTAAAGGAGCGAAAGTCGAAAAAGGCGAACCTCTTGCAGTGCTAGAGGCAATGAAGATGCAGAACCTTCTGCAAGCCGAAGAGGGAGGAACAGTCGTAGCGGTAAACGCCCGAGTTGGAGATAGCGTTCTTGGAGATCAAGTACTCGTAGAGCTAAAGATAGACTAGCATATACAACAAAAAAAGCGCGTAGGGTCTCCCTAGGCGCTTCTAAATTATTAAAACCACTCTTAAGTATAAACAAAAAGCCCCGGATTGTCCTGAGGCTTCTGTCGGGGTGGCAGGATTCGAACCTGCGACCTCCTGCTCCCAAAGCAGGCGCGATGACCGGACTACGCTACACCCCGTCGTTTCTTATTTTAAGACAAGCGACGACTTGTCTCCGGTTTGTCGGGGTGGCAGGATTCGAACCTGCGACCTCCTGCTCCCAAAGCAGGCGCGATGACCGGACTACGCTACACCCCGCGCACTTGCGGTGAGGGGGGGATTCGAACCCCCGGTACGGTTACCCGTACGGCAGTTTAGCAAACTGCTGGTTTCAGCCACTCACCCACCTCACCGTGATTGCGGTGCAAATATAAGGATAATTGCTAAGTTGCCAAATATTCTCTTAACATTTTCCGAAAGATTTTCTGGAAACTCTCGAAAACACTAGGCTTTGCTCCATCTTTAAGCTCTAGCTCTAAGGAGGTTATTACTGCAAATTCAACCTAATTAATTTGTGTAAATTTCCGGATTAAGCTTCGATTGTAGTAATAATCCCTCGCAACGAAAGAGCGTCATGCATCGCTTCTAACGAGGTGTAGTCGCCATGCTTTACATCGCACTTTCCCTTAAAGTGGGCTATTAGGGTACACTGTTCGGCTTGCTCTGATGTATGCCCACACACATCTATTAACGATTCCATAACATGCTCAAACAGATTCTTATCATCGTTGTGCAAAATAAGCGTGCACTTGGGGGATGCTTTCTCAGCCACGTCATTCCCTGCATCCGGAAGTATCTTCTCTAGGCTCATCACTTCTGCTGTTGTTCGGGTTGGTTTATCTCTATTTTGGTGACAAATGCTTCTACAATACCTTCTGCGACAAGCTTGTCCTTTAAAGCAACTGCCTGTTCAAATGTATCAAAATTTCCAATGCTGTATGCTGTCTGGGCATCCGACATTGTCGATTTTATGATTTCTTTATCAGACAATAGCTTTTCTACAATATCTTTAATATTCTTAGGCATTTCTCCTGCAAACGATCCTACAACAACTCTAAACATTGCTGTTCCTGCTCCTACGCCTACTCCTCCTTTTGCTTCAAGCTGCTTTGCTTTGGCAAGTGCAACCTGCTTCTTTTCATAGAAGGCAACTATAAATGCATCTTTAAACCCACTCTCACGTACGGCCGACAGCCTAGCTTGTGCACTTGCGTAGCTCGAAAATATCCCTGCATACACTTTTTTTACAGCTCCAGCCGATTCGTAAAACATTGGCGTTAAGCGGAACTGAGCATACAAAAGCTGCTGTGAAAAAGAGCCAAGCTGTATGGAGTAAACTACTCCGTTAGTGAGCGACTTAACGGTTGGCATGGGGTTTTGAGAGCTATAGGATGGTCCGTTGGTAAAGGTAAGCTCTCCTGTCGCTGTTGGTGCAGCAAACTTAATCTCCTCAATTGCAACTTCGGTACGTTTTAGCTGCCCAAACTCCCCATTGGTGCTTCCGGATCTCTCCTCTGCCTTCTCGGGTTCTTTAACTTCGTACTTGGCAAGCACTTTTAATAACGAATCAGTTCGATCCTTACTCCCTACTACCTTTGCAAGGTAAAGGAGCTGGTTGTAAATAGCTTTCTGCTCGCTTTGGTATGCCTCTACGAGCTTCCCAAAATCATCAAGACTGTTTGTACTTACGGTAACTCCATTTCGTATAGCACGCGCTGTTAGATGCGATTGCTTTGCTACTTGTAGCAAAGTCGAATCGCCATGCAGCTCCTGCTGCACCTGATCTCCGACTTCGTTTAAGACTTCGAAGTAAGCATTATATGTTTTAGGCCAGGCATCATCAAGGAGTGCAAGAAGAGGAAGGACCTCTTTTCTTCCTTTGCTTATCTTGCTCAAAGCCACCTTACGCTCCGTAGAATCGGCAACTTCAACAATCTGGGCAAGATCCACAATCTGCTGGTATAGCGTTATGCTACTATCTACCGTCGTGAGAAGCTTTGGTAGCGGAACAGCAAGATCGCCTAGCCGTTTTAGCTGCTGCGCCGAGTAGAACGACGATAGCCGGTCATCTGTAACAAACCAATCCTTCACTACAGCAGGGGCTAGAGGTTCAGCGGTAAGCTTGCCACTTAAGAAATCTTTTTCAAGTGCCGAAGCTTGCGATACCAGCTTTTCATTGATGTCGTTAAGCTCCTGAAGCTTCTTCTCGTTAAAAACAATCAGCCTCTCAACATCACTACGGGTAGAATCGGGTAGGTCTGCCCAAACCGATCTAAGCCTATCTATTTTACGGGTAGTCGAGTCGATTAGCACCTCGTTATTCCGTAGGGCATACTTTACCTGCCGATACTGAGGAATGGCCATTATCCCCTTCCTTAATTGAGGGGCTCCATCCTTGTCCTCCTCGCTAGGCTGAACAGCAGTAGGCTCGGTCTGCTTTACCAAATCCTGCATCAGCAAAGCTTTTTCTGGAGTAACTTCTACTCTGATAGAGTTAGCCAATCCGCCAACTTTATACAGAGTAAGTTTACCATCCTCTTTTGCACTTCTCGACGAAACAAAGCATGCAGAAGCTCCATCTGAAGCGGGAACAAGCAAATAGTCATCGTACGGACTATTAATTGGGAAGCCTAGATTCTCAGGCGCACTCCATTCGTCCTTTTCGGCATTAAAAATAGTTCTATAGATGTCAAATCCGCCAACGCTATAAATCCCCTTCGAAGCAAAATACAGCGTTTTATTATCCGGTGCCATGTAGGCAAAATCTTCATCGAACGGTGAGTTTATAGAGCTCGGAAGCCGCTTAGGACGACTCCACGTTCTATCATCAATCTTTTGAATATAGAACAAATCCTTGCTGTTGGTTTCGCCCTGCCCAAAGCTTGCAAAAACAGCAACATCGCCAACCGAACCTCCATCCATACGCGAAAAGATGAGCGAACGAAGGTTTCGTTTTACGTCTATGGGAGTTTTTAGCGAAGCTGGCAGCTCACCAAACCCTGCATTTGCAGGATAGGTGTCGTAAGCCTTAAAGAAGCTCTCTGCATCTACAGTCGCTTTAGCTATTGGCTCGACTTTAGAGGTGTACTTGAGCATATTTTGCCCATTAGCAGCAGCACTTGCTGCCATCTCTATTGTAATAGTAGGAATATCAGCAGCACCTCCGCTTACCATAAACCTCTTGTAGTAGCCAAGCGACTCATCAAATCGGTATAGGTAGCGGCAAACCTCTCCCAAGTAAAAGTAAACCTTGGTAGTTACTTCTTTTGTCGAAGCAGCTTTTAGGTACTTGTAGGCAAGGTTTAGGTCCTCCTTTGTTTGAAAATAGCAAACTCCTAGCTTATAGTTATAGCTCGCATCTTCGGGGAAACGTTCCAACAGCTGACGATACATTGCAATAGCCTCGCGATATTTTCCTGCATCAAAAAGCTGATTTGCAGCTGCAGAAAAAGGTTGCTGCGAGCGAGACGAAGGCAAAAATAGCAGAAGAAACGTTAGGGTTAGTATAACTCTAAAGCTTCGCATAGCCTCACATTTTTAATAACGCTAAATTAATCAATCCAATGGGTTTAGCAATTTGTGAGCTCACATATTTAAATTAAGAGCCTCAGCTCAGATCAATTGACAATTGAGGTGGATCGTTAGAACTACAACTGTCGTTCAGCAATGAAATAAGATACGCGATTCCCGACTACCAAAAAAAGAACGCAGAGACGCAAAAGCACAGAGTTGCACCGATATACGATTCCCGATTCCCTGTCACTGAAATTTCCTCACCTGTCACTGAATACACCCCACCAACCTACCAACGGCACGCAACGTTCGTAAGTAGCGCAACCCTACCCCCGTAAGCACCGTGGCGAAGCCACACCAGACCGTACGAATTC
>Ga0209464_10000168_pt1 | contig 22226 bp, 19 predicted proteins | sample DOMMetBare1Fresh_2_FD_187473 | JGI IMG/M metagenome (GOLD analysis project Ga0209464, IMG submission 187473) | Wetland sediment microbial communities from St. Louis River estuary, USA, under dissolved organic matter induced mercury methylation -... | ecosystem: Environmental > Aquatic >...
TACTTTTAATGGTTACATGCGATCGAATGGTAAGGTTGGTATCAGAAACGAGCTATGGATTGTTCCTACTGTTGGTTGTGTTAACGGGCAGGCTCAGCTTATTGTAGATAGGGTTAAGAGCGAGCTTGATATCAGCCATGTTGACGATGTGGTGGTTTTTAAGCATAGCTATGGTTGCTCACAGCTTGGCGACGATCTTGAGAATACTCAGAAAGCGTTAGCTGCTCTTGTTAATCATCCCAATGCTGGTGGCGTGCTTGTCCTAGGCTTGGGGTGCGAGAACAACCAGCTGTCTTCGCTTAAAAAGGTAATTGGCGATACTAATGATGATCGTGTCGTTTACCTAGCTTCGCAAGAGGTTGATGATGAGGTTGAGGTGGGCTTCGAAATGGTTGCTAAGCTCGTAGAGGCTATGAGGGGCGATAAGCGTACTCCTCTTTCTTTATCTCATTTAAAAATTGGTCTTAAGTGTGGTGGTAGCGATGGTTTTTCGGGTATTACCGCGAATCCTCTGCTTGGTCGTTTTTCCGATTGGCTGGTTGCTGCTGGGGGTACAACAGTTCTTACAGAGGTTCCCGAGATGTTTGGTGCCGAAACCATTCTTATGGATCGGGCGCAAAATAAGCTTGTTTTTCAAAAAACGGTCGAGCTGATTAATGGGTTTAAGGATTACTTCAGAGCTCATAATCAGCCTATATACGAGAATCCTTCGCCAGGTAATAAAAAGGGTGGCATTACAACGCTCGAGGAGAAGTCGTTGGGATGTGTACAAAAGGGTGGTAACGCTGTAGTGGTTGATGTGCTTCAGTATGCCGAACCTCTGAAAACTGCTGGTCTAAACCTTTTGTATTCTCCTGGTAACGATTTGGTTGCATCATCTGCTCTTGGTTTCTCTGGTTGTCAGATGGTGCTCTTTACTACTGGTCGTGGTACTCCATTTGGTTCTTTTGTTCCTACCATGAAAATTGCTACGAACTCTAATCTTGCAAAGCACAAGGCCAACTGGATTGATTTTAATGCGGGTGTGCTTATAGAGGATGTTTCGGTTGAAGTGGTTACCCAGCAGTTTATTAGCTACGTTCTTAGTGTTGCTAATGGTACCAAGCTAAACCATGAAAAGGTTGGATTTAAGGAAATTGCAATCTTTAAAACTGGTGTAACTCTTTAATATGTAGCGTGATGAGGTGTTTTAGACGATTTGTTTTGATGCTGCTAATTGCTCTTTTTTCGTCGGTTGCTGCCACGGCTAAGGTACGCCAAATTGTTGTTTCACAGGGTGGCGATGGCGATTTTACTTCTATCCAGCAAGCTTTCGATGCGGTTGAGGTTGGCGCTTCGTCGTTTACTCGAATTGTTGTTAAGGCTGGCATTTACCGCGAAAAGGTTGTGCTCGCTTTTGATAGGCAGCGTGTTGTTGTGGTAGGCGAGGATGCTATACGTACCATCATCACATGGGACGATCACACGGGAAAGGTGGTAAATGGCGATACGCTAAATACCTACTCGTCATGGTCGGCTTCTATTCGTGCTAATGAGGTTATCTTTTCAAATATCACGTTCGAGAATTCTGCTGGTCAGGTTGGTCAGGCTGTTGCTTGCGAGGTGCTTGGGGATAAGGTGGCTTTTAAGGGCTGCCGATTTTTGGGTAATCAGGATACTTTCTTTACTCGTGGCCCTGGTCGTATCTATTTAGAGGATTGCTATATAGAGGGGACAACCGATTTTATATTCGGTACATCTATTGCTGTTTTCGAGCGTTGCTCTATTCTTTCTAAAAAGAATTCATACATCACTGCTGCTTCTACTCCAGAAGGAAACTTGTACGGGTATGTCTTTTTTAGGTGTAGCCTCTCGGCTACTCCCGAGGCTACCAAAGTTTACCTTGGTAGGCCTTGGCGAAGCTTTGCTAAAACGGTGTTCATCAGCTGTTCGATGGATAACCATATCTTACCGGAGGGATGGCATAACTGGAACAAGCCTGATGCTGAGCGTACTGCTTTTTATGCTGAGTACAATTCGCTGGGTGCTGGTGCTAGTCCTAATACTCGGGCTGTATGGACTAAGCAGCTGGCGAAGGGTGATCTTGCTGCTTACTCGCTTTCTAAAATATTTGCAAAGGATGGTTACCGTAAGGGCTATCCCGACGATTGGAATCCGCTGACCTTTTTAAACCACTTAAAGAAATAGCGCATGAGGTGATGCCATGCTCAAATGGCTTCATCCTTTTGTGTCAGTTTTATGCTCGTGCTTTGCTTGATGATCTTTTTTAGTGCCGCTGGCCTAGGGTGGTTGAGCTTGGCAAGTGTAGGTAATGTAAATCAAAACGTATGAAAAAAATATTAGCTCTAGCAGCGGCTGCGTTTCTGCTTATGGCTTTTTCGGTTAGTAGGCCAACTATTTATATGATTGGCGATTCTACCATGGCCGATAAGCAGGATAAGGTTTATCCTGAACGTGGCTGGGGGATGTTTTTACAGGAGCTCTGTAAAAAGGGTGTTGATGTGCAAAACTATGCCATGAATGGGCGTAGTACGCGAACTTTCATTTCGGAAGGTCGCTGGCAAGCTGTGCTTGATAAGCTTAAGCCTGGCGATTTTGTGGTTATTCAGTTTGGACACAACGATCAGTCGAAGGAGAAGGTTGATAGGTACACCGCTCCGGATGATTTTAAGGCAAATATGCGTCGTTTTGTGCTCGAAGCTCGTTCTAAGGGAGCGACTCCCATTCTTTGTACGCCTGTTGTTCGTCGTCGTTTTGATGATAAGGGCGTTTTTTACGATGTTCATGGCGAGTATCCTGGGCTTACGCGTAGTGTTGCTAACGAAGCTGCGACACCTCTTGTTGATATGCAAAAGCTTAGCGAGGAGGTTGTTAGTAGCTATGGTGCCGATAGTTCTAAACGGTTATTCATCCATCTTAAGCCGAGAGAGCTTGCTTGTGCTCCCGAAGGTAAAACGGACGATACTCATTTTACGGAAGAGGGAGCTCGTATAATGGCCAAACTTTTTGCTTCTAATGCGAAGCTGCAAAAGCTTGCTATTGCTAAATTTTTGAGGTAGGTAGCTATGAAAAAGTTCTTCATATTTTGTTTGTTATTTGCAGGAGGGGCAATCGCCTCTGCTGCGCAGATGTCCGATCCTTTTACGCTTCCAAAGGTTTTAAGGCCTACGTTTAATGCTGATACTATCTCAATCGAGCAATTTGGGGCTGTTTCTGGTGGGGTGGTTGTTAATACCGAAGCTATTAATCGTGCTATTGATTCGTGTAGTAGGCGCGGTGGAGTTGTCCTTGTTCCTAAAGGGCTTTGGCTTACTGGTCCAATAGTGCTTAAGAGCAACGTGAATTTGCATATTGCTAAGGGTGCTATTTTACAGTTTAGCGATAAAATTGATAGCTTTCCGTTGGTAAAAAGCTACTTCGAGGGCTGGGAGGCGGTTCGCTGTCAATCGCCAATAAGTGCTAAAAATCAACGAAATATTGCCATAACTGGGGGCGGTATTATAGATGGTGCTGGGCAGGCTTGGCGTCCTGTTAAGCGATCTAAGCTTACTTCTGCTCAGTGGAAAGACCTGATTGCGTCGGGTGGTGTTCTATCTGCTGATAAGAATACATGGTTTCCTTCGGCTAAATCGTTACTAGGACAAAGCACTACTATTCAAGGTTATATTAAGGATGGTAGCCTTAGCGAGTTCGAGAAAATTAAAGATTATCTACGTCCTAACATGGTTAGCTTGGTAGAGTGCGATGGTGTGCTTTTGCAGGGTACAACATTTCAGAACTCTCCTGCTTGGAATATCCATCCTTTGCTTTGTAGCAACATCACGGTTGATGGCATCCATGTTCGTAATCCATGGTATGCTCAAAATGGCGATGGTATCGACATTGAGTCTTGTTCTAATGGAGTTGTTGTTAACTCTACTTTTGATGTAGGCGATGATGGGATATGCATAAAATCAGGGAAAGATGAGGAGGGCCGTAAAAGGGGGCGTCCAACGGAAAATTTTCTTATCCAAAATTGTGTCGTTTTTCATGGGCATGGTGGCTTTGTGATTGGGAGTGAAATGTCTGGTGGTGTTCGGAATATCATTGTGCGTGATTGCTCTTTTTTGGGTACTGATATTGGGTTGCGCTTTAAGACTACCAGAGGGCGCGGTGGTGTTGTCGAAAATATTTTTATTGATGGGGTGAATATGGTTGGTATTCCTGCAGAGGCTATCAGCTTTAGTATGTACTACATGGGTAAATCGCCTATTCCTGAGCCTGAGGATGAGGGGCGTGTCCAAACTACGGTTAAAAGTGTTGGTGCCAATCCAGTTGCCGATGTTTCTACTCCTCTATTTCGAAATTTTACGATTCGTAATGTTTCATGTAAGGGTGCTCAGCAGGCTATTTATGTTGAGGGACTTCCTGAAATGAAGATTAGCAACATAGCTTTCGAAAATGTTACCATCGAAGCTAAAAGAGGTATTAGGTGCATTGAGGCTGATGGGCTAACATTTAAGAAGGTTGCTGTTACGGTTGTCGAGGGTGTACCTTTTGAGCTTGTTAATTCGCAAAATGTTGATACTCGCGATTTAGAGCTGAATGGGAAGGGCGAATTAAAGGTTCGTTCGGTTGGCTCGAAGCAGGGTGTGAATCTTTTGGGTGTAAAAGGATATTCGAGCTCTTCTGTGCAGCTTGTTGATGGTGTTACTAAATAGCTTACGGAGGTTTTATGGGACGTTTTTTTACTTTTCTTATCCTAGCTGCAGCTGCTCTTACATCAGCTGCTCAGGGTACGCTTTCCAAGGTTTGGGTGCCCGATAATGGCAATGGAACCTATAAGAATCCTATAATTTATGCGGATTATCCTGATCCGGATGTTATTCGTGTTGGGGATAAGTTTTACATGGTTTCATCTACCTTCAATACTGTTCCGGGTCTTACCATTCTCGAATCTGGCGATTTGGTGAACTGGAAAATTGTTGCGGCTGCGATAAGCCGTCAGGAGCCGCTTGATGTTTTTGATAAGCCTCAGCATGGGAATGGGGTGTGGGCTCCTAGCATAAGGTTTCATAATGGCTTGTTCTATATTTTTTATGGCGATCCAGATTATGGCATTTATATGGTTTGCTCCAGAAGCATTACTGGTGAGTGGAGTAAGCCTTGGCTTGTTAAAGCAGGTAAGGGCTTAATTGATCCTTGTCCGCTTTGGGACGATAGTGGTAAGGCGTACCTTGTACATGGGTGGGCTGGCAGTCGTGCTGGTATTAAAAGCATATTAACGGTTAGCGAAATGTCTCCTGATGCTAAGTCGTTGCTCGGAGAGGAGCGCATCGTTTTCGATGGCCATGATGCTCATCCTACTGTGGAGGGACCTAAGTTTTATAAGCGTAATGGCTACTACTATATTTTTGCTCCTGCTGGTGGTGTTGCTACGGGTTGGCAGCTTGTGCTTAGAGGCAAATCACCATTCGGTCCTTTTGACGAAAAGGTGGTGCTAGAGCAGGGGAAATCGGTGGTTAATGGGCCTCATCAGGGGGCTTGGATTGATGATGTAAAGGGAAACCATTGGTTTGTTCATTTTCAGGATGTTGAGGAGCTTGGTCGTATTGTGCACCTTCAGCCGTTAAGGTGGGTGGATGATTGGCCTGTTGTGGGTGTAGATGCTGATGGTAATGGCATTGGCGAGCCTGTAGCTTCTTTTGCTAAGCCTGCTTCTTCGGGTAGCGTGGCTGTTTCTACTCCTGCTACTAGCGACGAGTTTAATGGTAGCTCTACTGGTATGCAGTGGCAATGGCATGCCAATCCTCAGCCAACATGGTCGTTCTTAAATGCTAAAGCTGGCGCTCTTCGTTTGTACTGTATTACGGCTCCTACAGGTGCTAAAAATATGTGGGATATCCCCAACCTCTTTATGCAGCGAATTTCGGCTCCTAGCATGTCTGCTATTACTAAGCTAAGCTTTAAGGCTCTCTTAAATGGCGAAAGGGTTGGTTTGGTTGTTATGGGGATGAGCTATGGATACATTGCTCTTCAGAATAGCAATAATCAGCTGGAGCTAATTCAAGCATACTGCCAATCGGCTGAGTCTGGTGGTAATGAAGTGCTTACAACGCCTATTCCTGCTAGTGCTACGGTATGGCTACGTGTCGATATTTCGGAGGGTAAGCTTATGCAGTTCTTTTATAGCGTTGATGGGAGCAACTTTTCTCCGCTTGGCTCGAAAATGGCTTTCAGGCAGGGGAAGTGGATTGGTGCTAGGGTCGGCGTTTTTGCTGTCGGAAATACGCGTAAAAATGATGTAGGATATGCTGATTTCGATTGGTTTAGGGTCGAGCCAATTTCTAAGTAAACGAACAAAAATTTTAAAACTACGAATATGAATCAACAGCTTTTTGATTTAACGGGTAAGGTAGCGTTGGTTACTGGTGCTACTCATGGTCTTGGCATGGCAATGGCTACGGCTCTTTACCAAGCTGGTGCTACTATTGTTGTTAACGACGCTCTTCAGGATAAGCTCGATGCTGCATTGGTTAAGTACTCCGAAATGGGTGTTAGTGCACATGCCTATCGGTTCGACGTAACAAACGAAAAGGAGGTTGTGGCTGCTCTCGATCTTATTGAGCAGGAGGTTGGGCCAGTTCACATCTTGGTTAATAATGCGGGTATCATTCGTCGTGTTCCTATTGTCGATATGCCTGTCGAGGAGTATGAGCTGGTTTTGAAAGTCGATCTTACTGGTCCGTTTGTTATGGGCAAGAATGTGGCTAAACGTATGATTGCTAGAGGTAACGGTGGTAAAATTATCAATATATGCTCGATGATGAGCGAGCTTGGACGTAATACGGTTAGTGCTTATGCTTCTGCAAAGGGAGGTCTAAAAATGCTAACACGTAGCATGGCTACCGAGTGGGCTCAGTATAATATTCAGGCAAATGGTATTGGTCCTGGTTACTTTGCTACTGAGCAAACGGCTCCAATCCGCGAGAATGGCCACCCTTTCAACGAATTTATCCTTAAGCGTACTCCTGCTGCTCGTTGGGGGTTACCCGAAGATCTTGCAGGACCTGTTGTGTTCCTTGCTTCCGAGGCATCGAATTTTGTTAATGGGCACGTGCTATATGTTGATGGTGGTATTCTTGCTACGCTTGGAAAAGCTATGAACGAATAGGCTATACGGGTTTTAGGTGTTTATATGCGTTTTTAAATTCTGTTTTATTCAAAAAAAGACCGGAGACTGCGGCTTTGGCTGTGTCTCCGGCTTTTTTATTGTCTGCTAGTTGTTCTTTTTCATTACTATGAGCGAATCGGCATCTTTGGTGGTATAGTAGCTGTAGGTTATCTTAAATAGGGGTAGCTTTTTTTGCTTTGTTTTGTTGTAAACAAGCACTTCTTCTACCTTATTCTGCTTGTTGGTGGTAAATTGTTCTTCGTAAATGGTGCTGTCTGCCTTTACAATGGTTCTTCCGAGAGGTTTCTTTCCGTTGTATTGGTACTTAATAACTTCTTGTTGCTTTGTTCGTGGGTAAAGCTTCACAATCTTCTCTATTTCGCCATCGTTGTTTATCGATGTGCTCGAAATCATGCGTGGACTCCTGAATTTTGAGTACTCTCTTACGATGAGGTTCTTTTCTCTTAAAATCTCCTTCCAGCTAGCCGATTTGTCGAATACCAAGAAGAAGTTGGCGTAGCTTTTTAGTCCTATAAAGTCTGGATTCTTGGTGTCTCCAGATAGTATCTGATGGTCGAACGAGAACCGGTAGGTTTCTACTTCTTTAAATGTTCTACTGGTGGTGTCGTACTTGTACATCACCATGTTTTTAACGCTCTGGTTAACAATGTCCAGGTTTTTGCGGTACTTGATAGCAAGGGCTACAATTTCATTGTCCGATTGGTTGGTGTAGAAGTCAACCTCTTTGCTGGTGCTTACGAGCTCTAGCACATCTTTTCCAAGGTTGGCTTTTCTTGCTGTATTAGCTCCCGATTCGTTTATTCCTAGGATTAAGATACCATCTGCTCCGTACTGTTGGGCTACGCTCTTAAGTATGGCAATCTGGTTCTCCATTTCCGACGAATGGCTTACGCTATGTATTACGGCTACCTTTACAAAGTTTCGTTGGTCTGGAAACTTGTCAGGGTTGTAGTATGCATCCACGTAGTTGTTGTGGCTGGGGAATGGGTAGGCCGTTAGTAGCTGTACGTTGGGCTTGTGGTACACCTTGGTACAGCTTGCTGCTATTATTGCAGCAACCAGAAGCAGAGCAGTCTTTTTCATTGCTATAGTACGATTATAAATTACATCAAATAAGTAACAAATCGAAATGTAAAAGAGCTCTTTTTCTGGTCGTAAATATTTTACTAGTAGTATGTTAAAAATGGTCTAGGACTTCTGCTAACGAATCAACAATGATATCTGCTCTCCTCAGGTCTTGGTTTCCGGAGTTCAGGTTTCGGAATCCGACACAAAACATTCCTGCGTCTTTTGCTGCTCGTACGCCATTAGCCGAGTCTTCGATAACAAGGCATTCGTTGGGGTGTAACCCTAGTAGCTCTGCAGTCTTTAAGAATATATCTGGGTGTGGCTTCGTACGGGGCATGTCATCACCGCTTACTATACGATCCATCTTTTCTAGTATCCCTAGAGCCTTTGTTACTATCTCAATATTTTCAATGGATGATGATGATGCAACAGCTAGCTGCATCCCTTTTTTTAGTGCCGTGTCAACTATGGGTAAAACGCCATCAATGGGGGTGATTGGCTTTGATGTCAGCCTCTTTAGGTATCTAACGCGCTTATCTTTGTGCAGCTCTTCTTCTGTCACTTCCCTATTGTAGCCGTATTTATCTTTTAGTATTGTCCACATCTCCTTGCCAACTCCGGCAAATTTAATGTGCTCTTCGTGGGGGAGCTGCACTCCTAGTTCTTGGAGCATCTCCTGTTCTATTTGCTTATGGAGTGGCTCGCTATCTACTAGCACGCCATCCATATCAAATACTATTGCTTTAAAATTCATTGTCGATGGGTTTGGTTACACTTTTTACAAGCTATTACAGCCCTCTCAGGGGTGAAGGTAGCAGCTACAGCGTACTATTCCCAGCTCTTTAATACTATTTATTTTAAAGGATTTGAAATAAGCAGCTGTTTGGCCTTTTCTCGATCCGCTTTTAGCTGTTGGGTAAGCTCTTCGACACCCGAGAACTTCATCTCATCTCTTATGCGGTCTATAAATTTTATGGATAGCTGACTTCCATAAATGGTGCTGTCGAAATCAAATATGTTTACCTCAATAGTTTTGTGCTGATCCTTGCTGATGGTCGGTCGGTATCCAATATTCAGCATTCCGTTTAGCTCTAAGCCATCAACAGATACTTTTACGGCATAAACGCCGTCTGTTGGGACTAGCTTGTGTGCGTCGGCTACTTTAATGTTGGCAGTTGGAAATCCGATGGTTCTTCCTAGCTGAAAGCCCTTCTCAACTATTCCAGAAATAAAGTAGCTGTAGCCAAGATACTCGTTGGCGAGCTTTATGCTTCCCTGGAGTATTAGCTGCCTTATTTTGGTAGAGCTTATGCTAACATGGTCGTATGTTTGCGCTTCAATTTTCTCTACGTTAATGCCATACTTCTTTCCTAGCATGGCCATCGTTTCAAAATCTCCGCTTCCATTCCTGCCAATTCTATGGTCGTAGCCTACAATTAACGTCGATATTCCCAGCCATTCAACGAAGTAGGTTTTAAAAAACTCTTCGGCGCTGAGGCTAGCCAGCTGCTCCGAAAATGGTATTACTACAAAGTGCGAAAAGCCGCTTTTGGCAATGAGACTTGTCTTTTCTTCGAGGGTATTTATGAGGAGTAGCGTTTCTGGATTTTTACCCAGTACGATTCTCGGATGCGGCCATAGTGTAGCTACAAATGGTGCGTTGTTGTTTTTTTCGGCTTCATCTAGTACTCGTTTAAATATGGCTTTGTGTCCTAAATGAACTCCATCAAAAAAGCCAAGCGTAGCAACGCCTCCGCGTGGAACATCCTTTTCGAAAGGCTTGTATATGTTCATGCTTTTTGTCATATCCTACTTAATGCCTGCAAATATAGCTCGCTTTTTAATGAAAAGTTTGTCTGGTGCAGCTTCGGTTGTGTTACGTGTTTGATATATTCATTTTTTTTTCGACTTTTATCCTGTTGATAAAGAAACGAAATGAAAAGCAGGTTCCTGCCCTTTGTTGCTATCTGCGCTTTACTGATGTCGTGTAGCAGCAAGGATAAGGCAAATACTATAATAAGCGGATTAGCAGCTGGTTACTCTGGGAAAACAATCTATATTTCGAAGGTGCTACCTTCTAAAAGGTTGTTGATGGACTCTGCTTTGGTTGATTCTTTGGGCAATTTTGCTTTTCGTCTTACGCTTAAAAACCCCGATTTCTTCGAGATCTCCGCTCGTAAAAACGTTGGAGGCATTGCTTTTATTGCTTCTCCTAGCGAACAAATTGAGGTAACTCTTTCTAGGGGAAATGATTGGGCTCAAGCCTCGGTTAAGGGATCAAGTGGATACAGCCAGATTAGGCTTCTTACCGATTCGCTTCGAGCATTTAAGTCTCGTATTGCTCGTATAAATGCTCAGTTCGATACTCTCAAGTATAGCTACCGGTACGATAGCATCCGAAGGGTACTTAAGGTTGGGTTTAGCAATGATGTTGTTGGGTACCGAAGCTTTGTTCGGCGTTTTATTGTTGCCAATAAGGGTTCGCTTTCTGCTATTCCTGCTCTCTACCAAAAAATAGATTCGGCGGAATACGTACTAAACGATAAAAGCGATTTTAAGTACTTTGTTCTTGTCGATTCTGTCCTTTACCGTAAGTACCCTGAAAGCGCTATTGTTAAAGCGTTACATGCAAGGGTTGAGACTATTCGCTATCAGTTAAATAATCAAAAATTAAATAAAGAATCCGTTGCAGAAGGTAGTATTGCTCCAGAATTCGTACTAAAATCGCTAGATGGAGATACGCTATCTTTATCAAGGTTTAAGGGGAGGTATGTGTTGTTGACTTTTTGGGCTACTTGGGCCAAACCTTCTGCTGCTTACAATGCAGGGTTGGCAGAGGTGTACAAAAAGTATAAACCTTATGGGTTCGAAATTATTCAGGTTTCGCTCGATCGTACTGCCGATGAGCTGAATAGGGGGCTAACCCCGGATATGCGTCAGTGGAAGCATATCTCTGAGTTTAAGATGTGGAACTCTTCGTTGGTTAAGGAGTATAAGGTTGCGTGCATTCCATCCAACTTTATCATTAACAGGCAGGGTGTTGTCGTGGCTAAAAATGTGCTTGGAAAAAGTCTCTACGATACGTTAAGGTGGTTTCTAGTTAGGCCATATCTGATGAAGAGAGATACTACTTCTGCTCTAAATAACAACAAGTTGAATACTTCAGACCTATAAACGAATATAAGTTTTTATGAGGAAAATAGTTTTTCTGATTGCTGCAATTGTTGCACTAACCTCCTGTTCTAGAAATAGCGCTAAAATTAAGGGCGAGTTTGCAAACTTTGACGGAAAGACAGTGTATCTCGAACGTTTGGGAGTGGGATCCTCCGAAATTGTTGATTCTGTTGTTGCGTCAAAGGATGGCTCTTTTAAGTTTAAAGTAAAGTTCGAAGATGAACAACAACCTACGTTTTATCTTGTAAAGGTTGATGGAAATAACTTCATAACGCTGTTCGTTGAGCGCGGCGAATCCATTAGAGTTAAAGGCGATGCTTCTCGTTTGGAGTCGTCATACGAGGTTAGCGGCTCTAAGACTTCCGAGGATATTCGATCCATATCGATGCTGCTTAATACAACAATTGCTTCTCTCGATTCGCTAAATCAAATACAGGGGTCTCCTGCCGATTCTATCGAATATAAGATGGGGAAGGTGTTTGTAAATTGTAAGCGCGAGTTCATTAAGTATATCATCACTAACCCTAAGAGCATGGCTAGCCTTTTTGCTATCTACTCTCAGCTTCCTGGTAGTACTAATGTGTTCGGGTCGTTGGATGATATCAACTACTTTAAGCTTCTTTCGGATTCTCTTTCGTCGGTTTACCCTAGATCTCCATATGTTGTATCGTTAAAAAAGCACTACAAGCAGCTCGAAAGCGATGTTGTTATGGGTGATATTATTTCTAAAAAGAGCGTTCAAACAGTTGGGGTTCCCGACATCTCTCTTCGTAATCAGTATGGTAAGCTTATCAAGCTTTCTTCGTTGAAGGGAAAGGTTGTTCTGCTCGATTTTTGGGATCCTGCAAATCAGGAGTCGCTTGAGGGCAATCTTGGGTTGGTAAAGATCTACGATAAGTACAAGGCTCGTGGATTTGAAATCTACCAGGTTTCTCTTTCTACCAAAGCTCCTTGGGTTGCTGCTGTTCAGCGTCAAAAACTTCAGTGGATTTGCGTGTCAGACTTCCTCGGGTCGAGCTCTCCTGCTGCTACTGTTTATAATATTAAAGCCATTCCTGCCAACTTCCTAATTGATCGAAATGGCGATCTTGTTGGAAGAGACCTATTTGGTAACGAGCTGGAAACTCAAATTGTAAAAGCGCTAAAATAGCCAATGCAAACAGGCAAAAAGATTTACTTTGCCTCTGATGTTCACCTAGGTTTACCAGGTGTCGAACCTCCAATAGAGCGCGAAAAACGCTTTGTTCGTTGGTTGGATATGGCCAAGCAGGATGCCTATGAAATTATCCTGCTTGGTGATATCTTCGATTTTTGGTATGAGTATAAAAAGGTCATTCCCAGAGGTTTTTCTCGTTTTCTAGGTAAGCTTTCCGAAATTACCGATAGCGGTATTACGGTTAGGTTTTTTATCGGAAACCATGATATTTGGGCGTACGACTATCTTGCAAAGGAATGTGGTGTTATTCTGCATTTTAAACCTTTTGTTGGCGATTTCGCTGGTAAAAGGTTCTTTTTGCATCATGGCGATGGTCTTGGTAATATGGATTGGGGCTATAAGGCCATGAAGTGGTTCTTTACCTGGAAGGTTTCACAGGTGCTCTTCTCTAACCTCGTACATCCCAATTGGGCGCTTTGGCTTGCACATAAGTGGTCGTACAAAAGTCGATACTCTAAGGGTATTGCCGAGGTTTATCGTGGCGAGAAGGAGTTTATATATCGCTTTGCTACTCAAGAGGCTGCTCGTGGTTCGTACGATTATATGGTTTTTGGCCATAGGCATACTCCTGTTCGGGTTGATGTTGGCAACGGTACTACTATGGTTATATTGGGAGATTGGATTGTTTCTAACGTTTATGGCGTATTTGATGGTTCAGATCTCCAGCTTGTTAAATTCGAAAATTGATGGATGCCACGCTTCAAAAGGTAAAGCAAATTCTTAAGGAGTGCTACAAGCCTTCGCTCAAGTCTGCTGTTTGGATTCTGCGACTTATGATTCCAATATCGCTTGGGGTTGTTCTGCTTCAGCATTTTGGCGTAATTGCTGTTATTTCGCACTATACCGAACCGCTTTTTAGGTTGGTCGGGTTGCCTGGCGAGGCTGCGCTAGTGTACATTACTGCTGCACTTGTTAATATTTACTCTGCTATTGCTGTAATGTCAACCTTTGCTTTCGATGAGAGGGCCATTACTATGCTGGCAATTTCTAGCTTAATTGCGCATAATCTTATTGTTGAAACGGCTGTGCAGCGTAAAACTGGTTCTTCGGCTTTGGCAATGGTTTGTACCCGATTAGGTTTGTCTATCCTGTCGCTAGCTGTGATGAACCTTTTTCTACCTGCAAGTGCTGTTAGTAGTGTTCTGCAGCTTAAAAGTGCGGGTTCTACGGGTATTGCAGAGGTCTTAATGTCCTGGTTGGAGTCTTCTATTTTGCTTTCTGTTAAAATAGTTGTACTTGTTTTTGGTCTTAATCTTCTTCAGCAGATTCTTCGTAAGCTTGGTATCATCGAGCTTCTTTCTAAATTGCTACGTCCGCTTCTTGCTGTATTTGGACTACCTAATCGTACTTCATTTCTTTGGATTGTTGCTAATACGCTTGGGTTGGCTTACGGTTCAGCCGTTATGATTTCGGAGGTTGAATCGGGTAACCTTTCTAAGCAGGAGGCCGATCTGCTTAACTACCATGTTGCTGTTTCTCATAGCAACCTCGAGGACTTGCTACTCTTTGCTGCAGTGGGGGCTTCTGTTTTTTGGATGCTCTCTGTTAGGCTTGCTCTTGCAGCTTTGATTGTGTGGATTATTAGGCTTACATTGTATCGTAATCATAAATTTGTTGTATGAAGCAGTATTTAAAGTTGCTACAAGATATCCTTGATGAAGGTGTTGATAAAAGTGATAGGACAGGGGTGGGTACGCGTAGCATTTTTGGCTATCAGATGAGGTTTAATCTCGAAGATGGTTTTCCTTTGCTTACTACTAAAAAGCTTCATCTGCGTTCTATTATTCACGAGCTTCTTTGGTTTATCAAGGGCGATACTAATATAAAGTATCTGAACGATAATAAGGTTACCATTTGGGATGAGTGGGCTGATGAAAATGGCGATCTTGGTCCTATTTATGGACATCAATGGCGTAGCTGGAAGAATCCGGATGGATCTACTACCGATCAGCTTTCTGCTGTCGTAAATTCTATTGTTTCCAATCCCGATTCGCGTAGGCACATTGTGAGCGCGTGGCATGTTTCTTACATTGATAGCATGAAACTTCCTCCATGCCATGTTCTTTTTCAGTTCTATGTTGCTAATGGTAGGCTGTCGTGCCAGCTATACCAACGTAGTGCGGATGTCTTTCTTGGTGTTCCATTTAATATCGCTTCGTATGCGCTGCTAACGCTTATGGTTGCTCAGGTTACTGGGCTAAAGCCTGGAACTTTTGTACATACCATTGGCGATGCTCATATCTACCTTAACCATATGGAGCAGGTTAAGCTGCAGCTCTCTAGGGAACCAATGCCTATTCCTCAAATGGTGCTAAATCCAGAGGTTAAGTCTATTTTCGATTTCAAGTTTGATGATTTTACGTTGGTTGGCTATAATGCTCATCCTTCTATAAAAGCGGATATTGCGGTATGATTGCTCTTGTTGTTGCTATGGCGGCCAATAGGGCCATTGGAAAGGATAATCAGCTGCTTTGGCATATAACCGAAGACCTGAAGTTTTTTAAATCGTTAACTCAGGGAGGGGTTGTGATTATGGGGCGTAAAACGTTCGAGTCTATAGGTCGTCCATTGCCCAATCGGAGGAATATTGTTATCTCTCGATCAAACCCTGCTCTTCCTAGTGGGGTTGAGCTTTACTCTTCGCTGGAGGATGCTCTGGATGCTGTGAAAGGTGAGGAGCGTGTTTTTGTTATTGGTGGTGGAGAAATCTATCGTCTTGCAATTCATTTGGTTGATACTATGTTCATCACTTTAGTCGATCATGTTTATGAGGCTGATACTTTTTTTCCAGATATTTCGCTTGAAAATTGGTTGGTTGTAGAACGTGTTGATTACGAGAGGGGTAGCGTTTTTGAGTATCCTTTCTCTTTTATTACCTATAAGAAAGTGGGTTTTTAGCTCTTTTTTGGATCAATATTTGTAATAAAAAAATGGCTTTGTTAAGCCTCACAACTTAAAAATACAAACCAAACTTATAAAAATGAAAAAGCTACTTCTTGCATCCCTCGCTTTTATTGGGATTACGCTTACTTCTTGCGATTTTGGTGGGACGAAAGTCGAACCTACTCCTGTAGAGCTAAGCTATTATAGTGAGTCTCGTGTTGCTCAAATTCTTTATAATGATATTGTTAACCAAGCAATGGCTCTTACAAAGCTCCGCGTTGACAACCCTTCTGGGACTGCCGATCCTACCGGGACTGTAATTTCTTCTATCGAAAATGGACAAATGACGGTTACGTATAACGAAAATGAGGTGTCAAGACGTTTAGGTAAGCTTAAAATTACTTTCACTGGGACGCCTCTTGCCGAGGGTTCTTCTATGCAAATTGTCCCTGAGGATTTATCGTATAGCGGACTAAAAATCTCTGGTACTATTAGCGTTGATATTCTTCCTAAGGGGTCGATGAAGGCTAAGCAAGATATTGTTGTTGAAGGTGGCAGGCTGCTCGATGCGTTGGGTGTAGAGGTCTCTTTTTCGTGCAACCTAACTAGAGAGCAATCAGAAGGTGCAAGCAGCCAAATCAGTACTGATGATATATACTCTTTTACTGGTTACTTTAGTGGTGTGCTTACCAATAAAACTCCATATGCGCTCAATATTGTCGAGCCAATTTCTCTTGGCTATGGGTCGGGATACTTTAAGTCTGGTAAGGTAACCATGCGTCCTTCTACCTATACGGATGCTTATACTATTACTTTTGGGCAAGGCGAGTACTTAAATGAGGTGCTTTTAACCTATCAGGGTGTAGCTAAGCTTTACAGGATATAAACGAAGCTTCAATTCAAATAGCTAACGCATAAAAAAGGCAGCCTTGGCTGCCTTTTTTATGCGTTCTGTAGCTGAGTACTAATCTTCTCAATCTTTTCTCTAGCGTATTCAAACGTTATCACTAGCTCTTTCGAGTTGGTCGATGGAAGTTCAAACATTGGGTCAATCATGATTGCTTCGCAGATCGATCGAAGCCCTCTTGCTCCCAGCTTAAATTCTACTGCCTTATCTACAATGTATTCTAAAGCTTCTGGTGCAAACTCAAGCTTTATTCCGTCCATCTCAAACATTCTGATATACTGCTTAATTATGGAGTTCTTCGGCTCTGTGAGTATTGACCTTAGCGTTTCTCTGTCAAGTGGGCGTAGGTAGGTAAGTACTGGTAGTCGTCCTATAATTTCAGGAATTAACCCGAAGGATTTAAGGTCTTGTGGAGCAATGTACTGGAGAAGGTTGGCTTTGTTGATGGGCTCCATCTTTTTTGATGTTCCGTAGCCTACAACCTTGGTGTTTAGTCGCTGCGCAATTTTCTTCTCAATGCCATCGAATGCTCCTCCACAAATAAAGAGGATGTTTTTGGTGTTAACCTGTATCATCTTTTGCTCGGGATGCTTACGTCCGCCTTGTGGAGGTACGTTAACTACAGATCCTTCTAGCAGCTTGAGAAGTGCCTGTTGTACTCCTTCGCCTGATACGTCTCTCGTTATCGATGGATTGTCGCTTTTTCTTGCAATCTTATCTATCTCGTCAATAAAAACGATGCCCTTTTCGGCCATTTCTACGTTGTAGTCGGCAACCTGAAGCAGTCTAGATAGGATGCTCTCAACATCTTCACCTACATATCCAGCTTCGGTTAGTACGGTTGCATCTACTATGGTAAATGGTACGTGTAGAAGCTTTGCAATGGTTCTTGCAAGAAGCGTCTTGCCGGTTCCTGTTTCGCCAACAAGTATTATGTTCGACTTCTCTATTTCTACATCGTCGTCATCTATGGTGCTGGCATGCTTCAACCTTTTGTAGTGGTTGTAAACAGCTACCGATAGGTACTTCTTTGCCTCAACCTGCCCAATAACATACTGATCAAGAAAGTCTTTTATCTCGTTTGGTTTGCGTAGCTGCAAATCGGTTAAGCTGAACGATCCTTTTTTCTTGATCTCTTCTCGTACTATTTGCGATGCCTGCTCAACGCAGTTTTCGCAAATATGGCCAGATATTCCAGCCAGAAGAAGGTTTACCTCCTTCTCGTCTCTTCCACAAAATGAGCATTTTTTACCGGCCATATTCTTGTTTCGTTTTCTTTGTAATGGTAGAATATAAACCAAAAAAGAACCGCAAGCGGGTGCGGTTCTTTGTTATATTGGCTTTTTTACTTACTACTTTTAACAAGCACCTCGTCTATCATTCCGTATTCTTTGGCTTCCAAGGAGGTCATCCAGTAGTCCCTGTCCGAATCTTTTTCGATCTTTTCTAGTGGCTGCTTGGAGTGTAGTGCTATAATTTCGTACAGCTCCTTTTTTAGCTTCAGAATCTCTCTGGCGGTTATCTCTATGTCAGATGCCTGTCCTTCTGCTCCTCCCATCGGTTGGTGAATCATCACGCGCGAGTGGGGTAGCGCAGAGCGTTTGCCATCGGCTCCAGCGGTTAGTAGAACTGCTCCCATAGATGCAGCCATTCCTGTACAAATGGTTGCGACGTCAGAGTTGATAATCTGCATGGTATCGTATATGCCCAATCCTGCATAAACAGAGCCTCCTGGTGTGTTCAGGTATATCTGCACATCCTTGGTGTTATCTGTCGAATCGAGGAATAGCAGCTGTGCTTGAATGATGTTGGCTACATCATCGTTAATGGGTACTCCTAGGAATATGATGCGATCCATCATAAGCCTTGAGAATACGTCCATCGAAGCAACGTTTAGCTGGCGCTCTTCAATAATTGTTGGGTTGATATAGCCGCTATAAATGCCGTGCATCTTATTATACTGATGCAGCTTTAAGCTGCTAATTCCCTTGTGCTTGGTTGCGTACTTGTTGAATTCGTTCATAAAGCCTCCAACTGTTGAGTGATGATTAAAGATACAACTATTTTTCAAATAGCTTGTCAAATTCTTTAGCGCTCACTTCTTTGTCTTCAACCTTAAGCTGTTCTTTGGCAACTGCAACTACCTTATCCTCAAACTTCTTTTCTACAATACGTCTTCTTTCTTCCTTGTTTTGTAGGATGTCTGAAGCATACTTAGATACGTATTCTTGTGGAAGATTCCTCATGCCGTATTGAGCAAATTGGTACGATGCGTACTCTTCTGCTGCAGCTTGTAGCTCTTCTTCGCTTACTTCGATGCTATTGTTGGTAATAAAGTTTTCCTTTATAAGCTGCCACTTAATGTCTTCTGCAAATGCAGGGAAGTCTTTTTCTATGGCTTCGTGGGTAAACTTACCTTCGTTGATTACGTAGATCCATCTTTTTAGGAATGCTTCTGGTATCTGAAGGTCTGCCTTTTCGATTAGCTTCGCTCTTAGGTCAACTAGAAGCTTGTAGTCGCTCTCTTTGCTTAGGTTAACACGTACTTCTTCGTCAATCTTTGCAACAAACTCTTCGTAGGTGTTTACTGCTCCTTCGCCAAAAGCTTTGTTGTATAGCTCTTGGTTTACTTCTGCTTTCTCGAAGTTCTTGATCTCTGCTATTGTAAAGCTGAAGATAGGGTTGATGCTAGCAAGCTCTTCCTTCTTTACGTTTAGAAGCGCAGCTCTGTCGGTTTCGTTTTCGAATGCTTCGTTAACGTTTACTTCTACAGTGTCGCCAATCTTCTTTCCTGCAAATAGGGCTTTGATTTCATCCTTCGCTACTTGGCGTAGTGAGAATGGAGCATTTTCGATAGTGATGCCGTTTTCTTGTGCTAGAACGCCTCTTAGTAAGTCTTCCTTGCCTTCTACAACGTCTACGTCCGACATTTTTCCGAAGCGGCTTTGGTAGCTGCTGATGTAGCTTTCGCGAATTTCGTCGTCAATTGCTATGGTATAGTAGTTTACCTTGTCTCTTTTGGTAAGCTTGATGTCAACTGCTGGTGCAATGCCTAGGTCAAAGCAAAATTCGTACGACTTATCATTGTCCCAGTCTATTGGCTTTTGTGTCTCGCTAGGAAGTGGCTCGCCAAGTATTTTGGTGTCGCTTTCTTTAAGGAAATTCGAGATTGACTCGGATACTAGCTTGTTGATTTCATCTACTAGCGCAGGCTTGCGGTACATTTTGTTGATGATCCCAGCAGGAACTTTTCCAGGACGGAAGCCATCAATCTTTGCGTTTCTGCGGTAGTTGGCTAGCGCCTTGTTAAGATTCTCTTCGTAGTCGCTTGGCTCGATATTAATCTTAAGCACTGCGTTTAGAGCATCTACATTCTCCTTTGCAATATTCATTTGTTGACAGTTTAATGATGATCAATTCTGTAGCTTTTAGCCTAATGTTGTTCTTGTGTTTTACTGGGGTAGCTACCCCGAATTTTTTGATAATCAGAACTTCTTTTCGGCAATAAAAGGGAGCACAAAGGTATGAAAATCGCCCAATAGTTACAAGAATTGTTGATGCTATCAAGCGCTTCTTTGTCGTACTCGGTGGTTTATGGTGTGCCGTTTGATTATGGGGCTATGTTTTGCATGCCCGAATCGCTTTTTTGTGGGTTTTGCATCCCTGGCTAGGTAAAAAAAAGAGCCCCGAAAATTCAGGGCTCTTTGTGCGGATGAAGGGACTCGAACCCCCACGCCTCACGGCACTAGATCCTAAGTCTAGCGCGGCTACCAATTACGCCACATCCGCATTACGCTATGTCCGTTTTGGAATTGCGATGCAAAGGTAGCGCAATTTTTTATTTCTGCAATAGTTTGTGTGCTTATGTTGGTGTTTTGCTTAAAAAAGTTAGGGTGAAAAGTGTGTAGTACATGGATGAGGATTTATGATAAGCAATTTTTTGTTGTATAGCTTATATATGTATATTTGTATTAAAATAGATATAATGTTAAGTATGTATATAATAAATATTGTAAGTAAAAGAAAAATAGATTAATCCCAAAAGTGAAATGTAAATTATGATTAAATAGAAATTTTCTGTTTGAGTTCGAATCGTATTGTGATGTCTTTTGAATTATTAATTTAAATAGTAGAATATGAGGCGATTCTTGTTTTTTTTAATCGTTGCTTCTTTCGGCATCAGCCAAAGTTGTAAAAAAGAAGACCTTTCTTTAAAATGCATTAGTTTAAGTGCTTCAGAACTTACAATGACAGTCGATGAGGCTCTTCAGTTAGTCGTTGTAGCAAGTCCATCTAGCTCAATGTTACCCGAATTGAGTTGGAACTCGAGTAATGCTAATGTTGTCGTTGTTGATAATAATGGTGTTATAAAAGGAGTGTCGGCTGGTGATGCAGTTGTTAAGGTTTCGACTTTTGATAAGTCTTTGTCCTCTAGCTGTAAAGTTACTGTAAAGCCAATCAAAGCAAGTGGCTTGACTTTAGATGCCTCTGAGATATCTCTGTTGGTGGATGGCTCCCATCAATTTGTTGTAACCCAAATTCCTTCAAAGAGTGAGGTGCTGAATTACGTGTGGGCCTCAGGTAATAAGGATGTTGTTACTGTTGATGAGGGTGGGTTGGTTAAAGCAAAGTCGGTGGGCGAGGCTATTATAACAGTCAGTAATACAGAAAAGACTTTGAGTGCTATTTGTAAGGTCGTAGTGCTGCCTATAAACGCAGCTGCTATAGAGTTAAATGTCAATAAGATGACGGTTAACATAGGTGGTGTGTTCTTCCTGACGTATAAAATCACACCTGAGAATACGACAAATAAACAAGTAGTATGGACGTCTGACAACGAAGGTGTTGCAGCTGTTAATGGTTTAGGTAAAGTAACGGCTATAGGCGTGGGAGTTGCAAGAGTAAAAGCAAAAACCAGTAATAATATTGAGTCGGTCTGTGAAGTCTTGGTGAATCCAGTAAAAGCAACGGGTATGGCGTTAAGTGATAGCTCTTTAATTTTAGAAATGGGAGATAAGAGAGTGATCAAGGCTGTATTTGTACCAGATACAACGACTAATAAGAATGTCAAGTGGAGCAGTTCTAATGAATCAATAGCGGTTGTTACAAGCGCAGGGGAAGTTTTAGGCTTGCGGGAAGGGAGTGCAATAATAACAGCGATTTCCGAAGATGGTGGGTTTACCGCAGGTTGTACTGTAAATGTAAAAATGAAGGGGATTGTACTAACGAAATCAAAGCTTGAAGCTCTACCTAATCACGAAGAATTGGTATGGGTAAAGTACTTACTAAGTGATTTAGCGTATACTAAAGCTTCTTGGAAGAGTTCTAATCCAGAGGTTGCAGATGTTGTAGGAGATGGGGTAGGGACTAATAGTGCGGTTATTAAGACGAAGAACATAGGAACCGCTGTTATATCGGCAATTGCTGAAGATGGAACTAATGTGGCAAGTTGTGAGGTCGTAGTTAAGGGGATAAAAGATTTTATCTCATTGGCTGTTATTTCGCAGGGAATAGTTAACATCAATGGGTTTATTTATGGAGATGTTTATTCGCAAATAAAGAACAATAGTACTCAACCTATAGTTCTGACTTCATTCGCTATTTATGACGGGAATTCTGGGGTGCTTGTAGGCTTTTCGAATGATCCGGCGAAGCTGGGCGCATTGCTGCCAAACTCTTCCGCTAATCTTGGTAAAAAGTTGAATTCTACATATTATCCAATATTTAAATGGATCTTTACATGGAATGGGAATACGTATGAAGTTCAACATCAGTTTTCTAAATCGGTGTTTGGCTGGCAAAAG
>Ga0209464_10000169_pt1 | contig 22216 bp, 18 predicted proteins | sample DOMMetBare1Fresh_2_FD_187473 | JGI IMG/M metagenome (GOLD analysis project Ga0209464, IMG submission 187473) | Wetland sediment microbial communities from St. Louis River estuary, USA, under dissolved organic matter induced mercury methylation -... | ecosystem: Environmental > Aquatic >...
AAACTACGCCCCACCAACCTACCAACGGCACGCAACGTCTATAAAGAGCGCAACCCTACCCCCGTAAGCACCGTGGCGAAGCCACACCAGACCGTACGAATTCTGTCTGCGCGAGGGAGCATCTGCTAACAACCGAGCCGTGAAGAGTACCGCTGCCAGCAGCAGCGCGGCGAAGAGCGGTAGGGCGCTGGCGCGAACGAGCAAGTTAATTCGTACAAAGGTTTTTTTGGTTACTTTTTTGACCACAAAAAAGTAACGGTAGGAAGTATATGTACCTACAGCTAGACTGGATAGATAGGATTTACGAAAAAACGACACATGGACGCAAAGATACAGATATACAACAATATACGATTTGTGACACACAACACACGATTACCGACTACCTGTCACTGAAATTACACCGCAACTATTACCTTGACTTACAATGTGATGTTTGAGCAAGGTTTTGTGATGGAGTAGCGCTATTTTGAACAAATTGTCCCCTCTTTTGAACGATTTGTTACACATTTGAAGGCAAAAGCTGAGCTATATTTGCAAGTAAACATAGCAGGGAAAAGACTTAGAGGAGAGGGAATTTGCGTTGTTGGATTAAGAGGGAACCTGCTATGTTTTTTTTAATTGAATTCGTTTCTTGAGAGAAGCAATCGCTTCACCAAAAATCAAAACCAAAAGTTCATTGTAATGCTATATGCTGCCAGCTTCACGATACAAACTCTGAACGCTAGCATGGCATTCGCAATCTACCAGATGGTCGTTTACCAGTCCGGCAGCCTGCATATGCGCGTAGATTGTTGTAGGACCTACGAATTTAAAACCACGTCTTTTAAGATCTTTACTTAGCTTTTCGGATTCGGGAGAAGTAGCAGGTACCTGTCGCAGCTCCGTAAAGCTGTTAACAATTGGAGTAAAGCCAACAAAGCTCCAAATATACCTGGTAAACGATCCAAACTCCTGCTGAATCTCCAAGAATCGTTTTGCGTTGTTAATAGCCGCTTCAATTTTCTGACGATTTCGGATAATTCCAGCATTGCCCATCAGCTCCTCCACCTTTTGCTGATCGAACTGTGCAACAACAGCAGGATCGAAGCTTGCAAACGCAAGCCTGTATGCCTCCCTACGCCTAAGAATGGTAATCCAGCTTAATCCAGCCTGAGCGCTCTCAAGCGTAAGAAACTCGAAATGGCGGTTATCATCGTAAACCGGAATGCCCCACTCAAAATCGTGGTACGATTGGTAAAGCTCGTCGCTATTGGCCCAAGCACATCTTGCCATAGGTTAATTGTTTAGCTTATAAATATCCAATTTTAATAAAAAAATAGGGTTTTTTAAACATCTTTTTATGAAGTGATGTTTTAACCTAAATTGGTGATTGCTACTAGTTTTTAAATGGTTTTGCGAGGATGATAATTCGGTAAAAAATCATTTGCAAATTCGATTCTAGAGGTAGGTTAAGCCATTTTTCATCTGGTTGGTTATTGCAAAAATTTGGTCTGGTGCACAACCTCTGGATGAGTAGCACTAGAAGGCGATTATACCAGCATTGAAGATGCATCATAAAGCTAAAGCAAACGATTATATTATGATGAAAATACTGATAGTTGAAGATGATGAGGTGACCCTAAGAGCGCTAGAGTACCGTTTAAAGCTCGAAGGCTACGAAATATCGGTTGCTAGAGATGGTAGGCGGGGAGCTGAGCTGATTAAAAGCGAAGATTTCGATATGATTATCTCTGATGTTCTTATGCCCCACACAAACGGTATAGAGCTCTTAAGCATGGTTCGTACCGAGCTTAAGCTCGATATCCCATTTATTGTGATCTCGTTTCTAGGGCAATCGAACAATACCAGCAAAGCTATGGAGATAGGAGCTACCGATTACCTGGTTAAGCCACTCGACCCCAACGAGCTTATCGAAAAGATTATCAAACACCAAAAAGTTAGGCAATGATTAAAACCCTCAAAAAGATATCGGTTATGCTGCTAATGGTAGCTGCTGCAACAGCTTTAAGCGCGCAAACGCTTACCGATAAGTTCGATCAGGCCAAAGCTTTGGCCAAGGAGAAGAAGTATGAGCAGGCGCAGGCGTTGCTTAACGAGATTCTTAGCCAGAAGGATGACGGGGATGTTAGGTTTTACCTTGGTCTCCTCTATTCGTGGAATGGGCAATACCCCGAAGCTAGAAAGGAGCTAAAAGAGCTAGAAAAGTCGCGACCAACAAGCATGGAGCTAATTAATGCCCAGTACAACGTAGAGTTCTGGTCTGGTAGCTATGCTGCTGCTATAGACGTGCTAAACCGAGGCTTACAGGTGTACCCTGGCGATGCCGACTTGCAGCTTAAAAAGGCAAAAATGCTAGGCTACCTCGATAGGAATAGGGAGGCAACAGAAGTGCTCGAGCAGGTGCTTAGCAAAGAGCCCAACATGTTTGAGGCGCGCGATATGCTGGTGTTTATTAAGAACTCCAACCGAAAGAACACCATATCGCTGAATGGGTCGGCCGATTTTTTTAGCGATAACACCGATACCTGGTACTCGTCGTACCTACAGTACAGCCGCCGAACAACGATTGGTACGGTGATAGGGCGGGTAAACTACGCCAACCGTTTTAAGAACGATGGCTACCAAGTTGAGTCTGATGCCTACCTCACCTTTTGGAAGGGAGGCTATTCCTACTTCAACGTTGGTTTCTCCGGTTCATCCATCTTCCCAGATTTTAGGTGTGGCTACGAGTACTTTCAAAAGCTACCACAATCATTCGAGGCATCGCTAGGATTGAGGTACCTTAGGTTTGCGCCATCATCCGACATTATACTTTACACTGGTAGCGTAGGAAAGTACTACGGCAGCTACTGGTTTTCGCTACGACCTCAGCTTAGGTTTAGGGATGGTGAGACATCGTACTCTCTTAGGTTTACGACAAGGCGCTACTTCAACGATCCTGATTCGTATGTTGGCGTAGAGTTGAGCTATGGCACTTCGCCCGATTTCGATCATCCAAATATAAACTACTCCTATTTGGCAAGGCTAAAGTCGTACGGCGCAAGAGCAACCTACAGTCAGAAGCTTGCTGACTTGTGGGTGCTTACAGCAAAGCTGGGCGTAAGTCGCGAAGAGGTAATTAAAGGAACCTATCGTACCCAAACAAGCATAGACTTTACCGTTGCAAAGGCGTTTTAAACCATTAACAGCTATGGCAGGTAAGAAAATTCCAAATATAGACAGGCTGATAATAGCCTCGTACCGCTACCTAAATAATGTGCTGGCGTTGCTCATCGTTTTTTGGCTGATACGGCTATTCGATGTATTTGTTATAGCACGGGCATTTCACTTTCCGTCGGGCTATACGGGCAGCCACCTTTTAGGTTTGCTTTACGACAGCTACTTTGTGCTTAAAGTAGCCGCCATCTTTTTCTTGCCCTACCTACTGCTATCGCTACTAAGGAAACAAATAGCGCAAGGTTTTTTTATAACAGTTGCTTTGGTGCTGGTGGTAGCCAACCTGCTCCTAGCTGTTTACTTTGCCTCTACCAAGGTAATGTTGGGCTCCGACCTATTTGGCTACTCGATTGCCGAGATTAAGGAAACGCTGCAATCATCGGGTTCGATGTCGGTTGTGAATGTAATACCAGTGGTAGTTTTCCCAATTCTTTTCTTGGTGATAAGGCACTACCTGGTTAAGGTTCGCTTTCCCAACATTTGCTACTACTTTTTTTACCCGATACTTGGCGTTGCCTTTTTAACCAACGGCTACTCCGTTGCCAACGCATCTAGCGGATTAAGCAGCTCGCTCGCTTCTAACAAGCTTGGCTATTTGTCGATAAAAACCTACGACTATATTGTCGATTTAGGAGTTATGGAAAATGCCAAGAAGGGAGTTATTGAGGTAGGTACAGGTGATGTTTTGGTTGGAGATGCCTACGTTAGTAAAGATTATCCGCTACTTCGTAAGAATAGCACAAGAGATGTTCTTTCGCCATTTTTCGACACTACAAAAGTTAAACCTAACATCGTATTTATCCTAGTAGAAAGCTTAGGCCGTGCGTACAGCGGTGATAGAGCCGATTATGGCAGCTTTACACCGTTTCTCGACTCGCTTTCCAAGGAAGGTCTATATTTCGAAAATTTCCTAAGTACTACCGGTAGAACATTTGGGGTGTTGCCGTCGTTGCTAGGATCGTTACCGCTAGTTAATAGGGGTTTTATGGAGCTTGGTAGCAGCATGCCGGCACATACAACCCTGCTAACGCACCTGCATAACAATGGCTACAAATCGTTTTTTGTGTATGGTGGCGATGCGAGCTTCGATAATATGAAGCAGTTCTTGCAGCGGCAGGAGGTTGATGGTATTGTAGATTCGCATAGCTTTGGTTCGCAGTACGAAAAGCTTCCACCTAACAGCCAGGGTTACAGCTGGGGTTATGGCGATAGCGAAATATTTAGGAAGGTTGTAGAGCTACAAAAGGTAAACGACAAAGCTCCAACCGTTAGCATTGCTCTTACGCTAGCTATGCACGATCCGTTTAGGGTAAAAGATCAGGATCGCTATATCCGAAAAGTTAATAGGTTTATACGGATCTCTGCTCTGCCTATTGCTAAGCAAAGCTTTATATCGCAGTATGTTAAGCAGCTATCAACCGTTATGTACTTTGACGATGCCCTGAAAAGCTTCTTTATGGAGTATGCCAAGCTACCTACGTACCGAAATACCATTTTTATTATAACGGGCGACCATCGTATGCCTGAAATACCAATGGCAACGTCGATAGATAGGTTTAGAGTCCCGCTGCTAATCTACTCACCCATGCTAAAACGTTCGGCAAGCATTGCATCGGTATCAACCCATTTTGATGTTACTCCGAGCTTGGTAGAGCTGCTAAATACCAAGGCTGGTATAGCTCCTCCTAAGCTGGTAAGCTGGATTGGTGCTGGTATCGATACGATGAAAACGTTCAGAAACACCCACTCGGTGCCTCTGATGGAGAATAAGAACGAGCAAACCAGCTTTCTTGATGGTGATTACTTTATTGCGCAGGGTAAGCTCTTTGCGCTAACTCCAAGGTTGGGACTTATTGATCAGAGCAATGCAGATCTTTACAACAAAATTGCAGGTAAGCTCGATAAGTTTAAGCAGATCAGCGCATTTGTTTGCTCAAACAATAGGGTTTCCCCCGACTCGCTTTTGGTAGTGGGCGCATCAAAACAAAAAAGTAGAAATAAATAATCCGAAATGCTATGAGCGGAAGTGGATTTGGAAAAATACTGGTGGTAAATCGAGATATATTCATCTCGTTTGCCGTTCTCATCCTCGTAGTGGCTTTCGTGCTAGGATTGTACAGCATATATGGTGTAAGTCTGACCTTTGCACTGCCCATTACCTTCTTCTTTTACAAGCTGTTTACCGTGCTGGCGTTTGTTTATGCCATTATAATTATTGCTGTAAACAACGATAGTAAGAAGTACGTGATATCCAACTATTCGCTTCTTGCGCTTTACTCTGCATCGGTGGTGCTCTTTCTGGCGTTTATTGTGGTAACCTACCTACACTTCGAAATGAGCGTGAATGGGGTTATCAAGTTTATCACCTCGAGCTTCCGTTTTCCTGCTTATACCGAGTACTTCTTGTACATGATTTACTTCAGCCAGCTTATGGTGATGATCTTTTTCCTCATCAGCTTGGCATCTCGTACCCGACGAATTGGGTTTAAGATAGTGCAGAAAATTTACTACGGTAATTTTTACGGCAATATCCTCGATTACATTTATGGAGATAAGCAGGTTAGGTACAACTCGTTGAGCATACTTAGGCGAATGCTTTACAATAGGTTTTCTAAGGAGACGTTTATTAACACCCTTAACATGTTCAACGTAAACTTTAAGGGAGAGCTTAAGGCTCGTACGCACGACCTTTACTTCGATCTAAAGCTGAATGAGTATGTGCGGGATAGCTTAAAGTCGTTCCGCAACGTAAAGGTTTTTTGGGCTATAAAAATGCTGTCGTCATTTAACGACACTACGTCAGTTTCGATGCTAAAGGCAAAGCTTAGGTCGCAAAATAGGTACCTACGTTTCGAGACGCTCATAGGGCTTATCAAGCTCAACGAAATAGACTTTGTGCTCGACTACCTGTACAAATCGCCCGAGCTGGTTACCGAGTTTAGCTCTATTAAAATTGTTTCGGCAATCAGGCTTTCGAGTGGGGCTTCGAAGGATTACGGATTTCTGCTCGATTCGAATAACGATGGCGTTACAATTTTGGGACTAAACCTTATCAACGAGTTTGGGCAGGAGGAGCATATCGAGCGTGTTAAAGCTATGCTGGTTCATCAAAATGTTAAGGTAGCACAAACGGCCATCCGAACGCTTATGACCCTCGACTATATCGATTTTGAAAAGCACGTTGTTGAGGCCATTAAGGATGCTCCCGAAAGGAATAAGGTGGAGCTCATTAACTCGGTGAAGCCATACTTTACCGAAGATTCGTTGCTATGGGCTAAAGATTACCTTGTTACGGAAACCAACCCAGAGGTGCGAATTGCAATCCTGCGTATGATGTGTGCCCTCATATCAAGGCCCGAGATAATCGTAAACTTGTACGACGAGCCACAGAAAAGCGAGGTGAAGCAGCTTATCGATGATAATACTAAAAAGCTATCCCAATGAACGTTACATTTGCAGAAGTAAACCGAGTGGTTGAGGTGGTATTTTTGGTAATACTCCTTATAATCGTAGTTTCGTATGCGCTGCTTGCCATTGTTTCGGTGGTGGCTATGCGAAGGCATCAGCTTAAAAATCGCTACCAATCGGTTGACGACCTCATTTCGTCAAAGTATCTACCTGGTATTTCGATAATTGCACCTGCCTATAACGAAGGGCTAACAATTGTAGAGAATGTGCGCTCCATACTCTCGCTTAGCTATTCCGATTTCGAGATTATCATCGTAAACGATGGTAGTAAGGACGATTCGCTGCAAAAGCTTATCGAAGCATTTAGCTTGGCAAAGGTTCGTACCGTTCAGGTTGCCGATATCCCAACGCAGCAGGTGCGAGGTGTTTACAAATCGCGTAACCTAGCCTACAGTCACCTTATAGTGGTTGATAAGGATAACGGAGGTAAAGCAGATGCGCTTAATGCAGGTATTAACCAGTCGTCTAAAAAGCTGGTGCTTTGCATTGATGTCGATTGTATCATAGAGCCCGATGGCTTGCTAAAGATGGTTCGCCCGTTTCTCGAAGAGCGAAAAAGAAGAGTTGTGGCAGTTGGTGGCGTAATACGCGTAGTTAACAACTGCGAGGTTAAGAGCGGTAAGGTTACACAGGTAAACCTGCCCAACGGCTGGCTCGAACGTTTCCAGGTGTTGGAGTACTTTAGGGTGTTTACTCTTACCCGTATGGGCTGGGCGCAAATGCGTGGTTTGCTCCTAATTTCGGGAGCATTGGGGATGTTTGATAAGGAGATACTCGTAAAAGCAGGTGGCTATACACCTGGTATTGTAGGAGAGGATATGGAGCTGGTGCTTAAGCTGCATAAGTATATGCGCGAGGTGGCCAAGCAGAAGTACACCATTGGTTTCGTACCCGATCCGCTATGCTGGACAGAGGTACCCGATTCGGCTAAGGTGCTTAGCAGACAACGAAACCGGTGGAGTAGAGGTTTTCTCGAATCGATATCGGCACATAAGAGAATGTTCTTTAATCCGAAGTACGGGTTTGTAGGAATGATTAGCTTTCCTTATGCCGTATTCTTTGAGTGGCTGCTTGCTCCTATCGAGCTGCTAGGGTATGGATACTTTATCCTTTGTATGTACATGGGCTACTTTAACTTACCCTACTTCCTGCTGCTCTTTATACTAGTTTACTCGTACTTTATGATGGTAACGCTGCTTTCGATACTATCCGAGGAGCTTGTTTACCACCACTATAACCGTAAAATAGACTTGGTAAAGCTTATGCTTATTGCGCTTGTTGAGCCTTTCTTCTACCATCCTTTAAACTTATACTGGACAATAAAGGGTAACTTCGACTACTTTATAAGGGGTAAGCGCGAGTGGGGTAAGATGGATAGGCGTGGTTTTGACGAGAATATCATTTAAGCAAGATCGCTGAGGCTTACCAAAGTAAGAGGGAGGGCTCTAATAAGTGCCAATTCTCACGTGTCACGTACTACGAAATGCTGCTATAGCCTACTTTAATGTGGGTTAACTAAGTAGTAAGCATTTCGTGATACGTGATGCTTCTTTTAGGAGGCTTGCAGGATCAATTGACAATTGAGGTGGATCGTTAGAATTACCATGGAATAAGACACAGGATTTCCGACACACGACACACGATATACGACTACCGAAAAAAATGAACGCAGAGACGCAAAGACTCAGATATACACCGAGTTAATCTTTTGATTTCTTTTCCGACTAACGATTCTCCTCCAACCAACCAATGGCATTCCATAGCCCACGGTTTAAACCGTGGGCTATGGAATATTTACGATATTTTTGGGACACACGATATACGACTACCTATTCCTAGCCACTCGTAACTTCGTCACCTGTCACTAAAATTACACCCCAACTATTTTATCCACCCGAATTATGAATTGATTCGGCTTGCGCTTTGCAAAGCTGAATTTAGCTCCATTAGGCCAATAGCTTGCCCAAAAACATATTTTTGGTGTGTTAACGTACTAACGCAAGAGCTATATTTGTCGCCGATGTTCAAGAAAGCTTCCACATATCGTGCTACTTTATGGTTTAGGCGCTGGTCGCGCCGAGCCGATGCTGCTTTTGTAAGCATAGGTAAGGTGGTGCATATAGGAACCCTCAAGGTTGACATTTGCCGAATGGCAATGCTAAAAAGTGGGGTTATTGGCATCGAAAGAATGCTTCTACAGGTTGCTGGAGGTCCACAGCAGGAGGATCTCGATCCTGACATCTCGGAGCATGAAGAGGAGCTGCTACAGCTGGTAGAAGCTCTACAAGTAGCTGCAATTTCAACCCCTGCCGCAGAAGTCGCTGCTGTAGGATATACAACCTATAACAATCCCACATCTAATGGTGCTATGCCCGTTGGATGTGGGATTTTTCGTTTTCTACATTACAAAAATCAACCGAGTTATGATTACAAAGACTGAAGCTCAGCAGCTTACAGAGCGAATTATTGGTGGTTACCAAATTACAAAGGATGAGGCATTAGAGCTGGTTAAGCTCGAAGATAAGGAGGTGCTTTACCAGATGGCCGATCAAATTCGTAGCCACTTCCATCAGAATAGCTTCGAGATGTGCTCCATCATAAACGCTCGATCGGGAAAATGCTCTGAAGATTGTAAGTGGTGCTCGCAGTCGGCGCACCATAACACTAGCGTAGATGTGTACCCGCTTATTTCTTCGGCGGTTGCCGTTGCACAAGCTCGCGATAATGCCAAGCATGGCGTTGCAAAGTTCTCGCTTGTAACAAGCGGGCGCACCCTCTCACAGAGCGATGTCGATAAATCATGCTCTATCTATAACGATATAAAGAAAGAGGTGGATATACACCTTTGTGCATCGATGGGCTTGCTAACAAAGCAGCAGCTAAGGCAGCTTGCCGAATCGGGTGTAGAGCACTACCACTGTAACCTCGAAACTGCTCCTTCGTTTTTTGCATCGTTGTGTAGTACCCACACGATCGAAGAGAAGATGCAAACCATTGCCTGGGCAAAAGAGGTGGGATTAGGAGTCTGCTCGGGTGGCATTATTGGCATGGGCGAAACCGAGGAGCAACGTGTAGAGCTGGCGCTTACCCTCCGCGAAATTGGGGCAGAATCTATACCTATCAATATCCTTAATCCAATAGAGGGAACTCCCCTTGCAGGAACAACCCAAAAGCTTACCGAAGAGGAGATCCTTACTGCCTTTGCCATTTTTCGAGTAGTAAACCCTACCGCTAAAATTAGGTTTGCTGCTGGTCGTCAGGAGATTGCTCATATTATGGATAAGGCGCTACGTTGCGGTATGAGCGCTGCTCTTGTGGGCGACTTGCTTACAACGTTAGGATCGAGTGTAGCTGAGGATGTAAAAATGCTAAACGATAATGGATACCAAATTGTTAGAGGATAGGCGTATGTGCGTTGATGAGCTGGTGGAGTACGACAAAAAGCATATTTGGCATCCGTACACCTCCATGTCCAATCCGCTGCCCACTTTTCCGGTAAAGAGGGCAGAAGGTGTTATCATCGAGCTCGAGGATGGGCGAAAGCTAGTAGATGGTATGTCTAGCTGGTGGGCAGCTATACATGGTTACAACCATCCCTACATCAACGCTGCTGTGCAAAAGCAGCTAGAGCAGATGTCGCACATTATGTTCGGCGGATTAACCCATCGTCCTGCCGTAGAACTTACCCAAAAGCTGCTCAAGCTGGTTCCTGCCGATCTTCAGCATGTATTCTACTCCGATTCTGGATCGGTTGCTGTAGAGGTGGCCATAAAAATGGCGTTACAGTATCAGCATGCTAGAGGAAAGGAGAAGAAGGTACAGCTGCTAACGGTACGATCGGGTTACCATGGCGATACATGGCATACCATGAGCGTGTGCGATCCTGATGGTGGTATGCATACCATTTGGAATGGCCGTCTTCCTATTCACCACTTTGTGGATGCACCACAAGTAGCATTTGCTGATACATGGGACGAAGCAGATATCCTTCCTTTACAAAAAAAGCTGGAGAGCCATAGCAGTACCATTGCTGCGGTAATACTCGAGCCAATAGTTCAAGGAGCAGGGGGGATGCGATTCTACTCGCCTAGCTACCTAAAGCGGGTTAGGGAGCTTTGCAACCAGCTCGATGTACTGCTTATTGCCGACGAGATTGCGACTGGCTTTGGACGTAGCGGTAAGCTATTTGCATGCGAATGGGCTGGTATATCGCCCGATATCATGTGCTTAGGAAAGGCTATCACGGGAGGGTATATGAGCTTTGCTGCAACGTTAGCTACCTCTAATGTTGCTCAAACAATATCGCAAGGTATGCCAGGCGTTTTTATGCATGGTCCAACATTTATGGGAAATCCGCTTGCCTGTGCAGCAGCTAATGCTTCGCTAGATCTTATTATGAAGCAATCGCCAATCGAAAAGGTTCGAAAAATAGAAGAGCAGCTGAGCTACGAACTTGCTCCTGCACGGCTGTATGCTAACGTTGCCGATGTGCGAGTGCTTGGGGCTATAGGAGTGGTTGAGATGAATAATCCTGTTAGGATGGCTGAAATTCAGAAGCGTTTTGTGGATGAGGGTATTTGGGTTAGGCCATTCGGTAAGCTCGTTTACGTTATGCCTCCGTATGTGATTACTCACAACGAGCTGAGCTTTCTTACCTCATCGTTGCTAAAGGTTGTAAAGGATGCCTAACTGTAAAATCAAATTATGCTAAACTTTGATAGTCAGCTATTAGAGTTGGAGCAAATAGGTAACCTACGGAAGCTACGTAGCTCGGTTTCTGAGGGGAAGTACCTTCACTTCGAGGGGAAGTGCTTCCTTAACCTTTCGTCTAACGACTACCTCGGCGTTGCTTGTCGTACCGATTGGCAGGAGGAGTTTATGCAGCTTGTTTCTTCTTGCAGGACGCTTACGCTGGGATCTACCTCTTCGAGGTTGCTTACTGGTGGTTCGCCGATATTCTTCGAGCTAGAGCAGAAGCTTGCCAATGCATTTGGGAAGGAGGCTGCGCTTGTTTTTAATAGTGGTTACCATGCTAATATCGGAATTCTTCCGGCTCTTAGCTCTAAGCGAGATCTGATTCTTGCTGATAAGCTTGTGCATGCAAGTATTATTGATGGTTTGAAGCTCTGCGATGCTCATTGGGAGCGTTTTAGGCATAACGATTTGGAGCATCTGGAGAGGCTGCTGGTTAAGAATCGCGCAAGCTACGATCGGGTTTTTATTGTTACCGAATCGGTTTTTAGTATGGATGGCGATTTGGCAAACCTTCCGGCTCTTTGCGAGCTTAAGCAAAAGTATGATGCTTTTTTATATGTTGATGAGGCTCACGCTTTTGGGGTGCTTGGTGCTAAAGGGTTGGGTCTTTGCGAGCTAACCAATACTACTCTCCAAATTGATCTTATTGTTGGCACTTTTGGTAAGGCTGCGGCTTCGCAGGGGGCTTACCTTGTTGCCAACCGAAGTACGGTTGACTTTCTGGTTAACTCCATGCGTTCGCTGATATTTTCTACTGCTATGGCGCCTATCTCGGTTATGTGGACCAGCTTTGTTGTGGATAGGTTGGCTTTTATGGCAGATGAGCGGCATAGGCTCGAACGGCTTGGGTGCTTGCTAAGAGAGCAGCTAGGTGCTGTGGGGGCTGCTACCCGTGGTTGCTCGCATGTTGTTCCTATTGTGGTGGGAGATAATCAGCTAGCAATTAGTCTTGCTCAAAACCTTCAGGAAAACGGATTCTGGGTACTACCTATTCGATATCCAACCGTTCCAAAAGGCGAGGCGCGTGTTCGGGTGTCGCTTACGCCAGCAATCACTGATGATGAAATTTATAAACTAACTAATGCAGTAGCACAATGGAAGCAAAATGGCTAGCAAGGAACGGTAGTGGTTCGCTCCTTATTTTCTTTTGTGGATGGGGCTTCGATCATAGATGTGTTGCTCATATTCAATCGGACTGCCACGATGTTGTGGTGGTTAACGATTACCGATCGCTAGAGTTTAATGCCGATTGGGTGGCTGGTTATAAGGATGTTGTTGTTGTTGCATGGTCGTTTGGGGTATGGGTGGCTGGTTGGCTAATCCAAACAGGGGTGCTTACTCCTTCTAAGGCTGTGGCTGTGAATGGTTCGTTAAACCCGGTTAGCAATGCAGAGGGTATTCCTCTTGATACCTTCAACGGAACGTTGGAGGGGTTGTCGGATGCAACGCTTAAAAAATTTATGATGCGCTGTTGTGGTGGTGCTAGGGGCTATAGCGAGCTACAGAGCTTGCTGCCACAACGATCTCTTGAGGAGCTTCGTCAAGAGCTGATGCTCTTGGGTACATATTTTGGTAGATGGACGATTAGTAGTAGCGAACAATGGGGAAAGGCCTTTATCTCTCCTGCTGACCTGATCTTCCCATACAGCAATCTTGCTAGTCACTGGGGAGATAAGGCTACCTCTATCTCTACCCCACATCTTTGCTTTGGGGCAATTAAAAAGTGGGAGGAGCTATGCTACTAGATCAAGCAGGATTGGATAAAAGGGCTGTTAGCCGTGGCTTTTCTGGCTGCTACGAAACCTATACCAGCGAGGCTGTAGTGCAGCAGCAAATTGCGCTAAAGCTTGCATGTATGGTTCAGCAGCAGCTTGCTATTATGCCACATCGTGCGGTAGAGGTTGGTTGTGGTTCGGGCTTTATGACCGATCGCTTGCTTAGGCTTTTCCCTCAAACCGAATGGTTTCTAAATGATATTGCACCTTCGTCGGCCGAGTATGCTAAAGCGGCTGCTAAGAGGGAGGGGGTGGTTAGGGCAAATTTTGTTCTAGGCGATGCTGAAAAGTGGGAGCTACCTTCGGGTATCGATCTTTTTGCTTCCTCTTCGGCTATTCAGTGGTTTGTAGATTTGGAGCTTTTTGTTGCTAGGCTTGCTGGTGCTATGAGTAGCGGAGGGATTGTGGCAATTAGTAGCTTCGGTCCAAAAAACCTAAAAGAGGTTAAGCATTTGACTGGTAATGGGTTGTCGTATTTGGGGTTCGACGAGCTTAAGCGGCTATTCTCTCGCCATTTAGAGGTGGTTGATAGCAGCGAACAGCTAACGTCGCTTTATTTCGATAAGCCGATTGATGTGCTTAAGCATATCAAGCAAACAGGCGTTAATGGGGCTTTCCGGCAGTGCTGGACAAAAGGTAGGCTTGAAAAGTTTTGTGCCGACTATGCGGCTTTTGCTACCAAGGATGGTTTTCCGCTTACGTACCATCCGCTATATGTGATTGCGCGTAAGCGATAGCTTCGTGGTTAGCTGATAATCTTTAAAAACGGGTATTATGGGTAAAACATACTTTATTACGGGGATTGATACCGATGCAGGTAAGAGTATTGCTACAGGAATGTTGGCAAGGTTTCTGCTTTCGAAGGGGGTAAACGTTATAACTCAAAAGCTAATCCAAACGGGTTGTGTTGGTGTTTCTGAGGATATCATAACGCATCGGCAGCTTATGGGGATGGATTTGCTTCCGATAGATACCGATAAAACAACTTGTCCTATCGTCTTTACCTACCCTTGTTCGCCGCATCTTGCTGCTGAAATAGATGGTGAGGTTGTCGATTTGCAAAAGGTCAGGCAATCGTCCAAGATGCTTTCTGAGCTTTACGACGTTGTGCTGCTCGAGGGTGCTGGTGGGCTGATGGTGCCTATAACCAGAAGCTACTATACGGTTGATTATGTGGTGGACGAAAAGCTACCAGTGATTCTTGTTGCCTCTGCTAAGCTGGGTAGCATAAACCATACGCTTCTTAGTCTCGAGGCGCTATTTGCCAGAGATGTTGCGGTGAGCGGTATCATCTACAATAAATTTCCGGTTGGTAGCGTAGAAATTACTACCGATTCGGTGAGGGTAATTGCCGATTACCTTGCACAAAAAGGTAAAAACGTTCCTATTGTACAAATGGGCGAGGTGGGGTGTGATGATTTGGTTGACTTTTCGTTGTTCGGATTGTAAGCTGCCACGTTTTGTTAGCTAGCTGATTAGAAAGAATTGCCTACTTTTACGGCAAATCTAGCTTATAAACTATGCGTAAGATACTTCTGCTTTTGGCCTTAGCTGGTGGCTCGGTGGCTTTTGCACAGCCTTTACAATTGCCATCAGCTCCTAGCGAGCTGTCCGATTCGGTTTCTACTTCGGTTAGCGTTAAGGGCTCTTCGTACTTTTACAACTACGAATACTTTAAGAATACGGCTAAAGGATATACTCAGCCTGGGTTTTCGTTAGTTCCAACCTTGCAGCTTCAGCTGGGCAATAAGCTGCTGCTTGGTGCAGGTGCGCATCTTAAAAAGTATTGGGGAACAGCTCCTTTTGGCGAGGTGGAGCCTGTTGTGTTTGCTCGTTACGAGGCTGCAAAGAACTTCTTTGTTCAGGTAGGTACTCTCGAAAGTAGCAATGGCCATCTTTTAAGCGAGGTGCTTTACAATCCGCTGCATATTGTTGATTATCGGCAGGAGAATGGCCTCCAGCTGCGCTACTTTGGTAGCTCGGTTTTTGCGGAGGCTTGGGTTAGCTGGGAGCACTACATAAAGGAGGGCGATAACGATCAGGAGCAGCTTACGGCTGGTGGTTCGCTGATGTTTCAGCTGCTTCCAGAGCAGAGCAGCTGGGAGTTAAACGTTCCTGTTCAGCTTGTTTTTAAGCATATTGGGGGGCAGATAAACGATAAGACCGATCCTAATAAAAAGGTTAGAACCATGTCGAACCTTAGCCTAGGTTTGCAGCTTGCCTATAAGCTCGATAGCAAAGGTACACGCTTGGGTATTTTGGTTCAACCAATTAAATTTAACGATAGCTACGACAAGAAGCCTGTTAAGGGCAATAGCGGTAATGGAGCTATAGCAACAACGCTATTCTATGGTAGCCCATCTCTTGATGTTAGGATTGGGCATTTGTATAGCCGCAACTTCTATTCTATTTTGGGCGATCAGGTTTACAACAATATCACGTTCGACTACTCTACGATTGACGACAAGAGGAGTATGTACTCTGGGGCTTTATCGTACCATAAGCAGGCGTATAGGGGTGTTCAGTTTAGGTTCGATACGGCCGCCTACTACGATCCAAGCTACTCTGATGTAGACTACTACTATGGCGTAGGGGTGATCTTCGATCTTAGCTATCGCGTTAGGTAGGTATGCCAATCGTTTTTTCAGCAACTCTTTTTTTACTATCTTGCGACTCAATTGCATATTAAAACTATATGGACGACTTTTTTGACGAATACGACTTTGATGTCAACGACGCTGAGGTCGAGTATGAGGTTGACCTCATTAAAAGTAAGCTAGATGATTTACGCAGTATCGATGCGCTTAAAACTTGCTTCTCTTGCATCGACCTTACTAGCCTAAACACAACAGACACACTTGAAACCGGCAAAAATATTGCTGAAAAGGTAAGTAAATTCCAAAAGGAATTCCCCTATATGCCTAACGTTGGTGCTATCTGTATCTATCCTTCGCTTATCAACGAGGTAAGTAAAAACCTTAAGGCTAAAGATGTTAAGATTGCAACCGTTACTGCAGGCTTCCCACACGCCCAAACCTTTATCGATATTAAGCTTTCTGAAAGCCAAATGGCTGTGGAGCAAGGTGCCGATGAGGTAGATATTGTTATGTCCGTTGGTCGTTTCTTAGAGGAAGACTACGAGACTGTTTACAATGAAATTGCTCAGGTTAAGGAGGCTATTGGCGATGCTCACCTTAAGGTTATTCTCGAAACAGGTGCGCTTCCTACCTACTCTTCTATTCGCCTTGCTTCGCTAATTGCAATGGAGGCTGGTGCGGATTTTGTCAAAACTTCTACAGGTAAGATCAATATCGGCGCAACACCTCAGGCTGTTTACGTTATGGCTCAAGCTGTAAAAGATTACTATGCTCGTACTGAGCGTATGGTTGGTATTAAACCTGCTGGTGGAGTTGTTACAACCAACGATGCTCTAACTTACTACGGCATTATGAAATCGGTGCTTGGCGAGGAGTGGCTCAACAATACCTACTTCCGTTTGGGTGCTAGCCGTTTGGCTAACAACCTGCTTTCGGATATCAAAGAAGAGCCTGTAGAGTTCTTTTAAATGATTTTGCTAGAAATAGCACTGGGGCTGTCTAAAAAGTAGTACGAATCACGTAGCCCGTAGTACGAAGATGTTCCACAACCTACTGTAGTGTGGATTAGCTTATCGTAATACGCATATCGTGATACGTGTTTCCTTTTTTAGGCAGCCTCTTTTTTATTGGCTGCTGTTGGCTTTCTTTACCCGCTTTTATGGATCAATTCATAATTCGGGTGGATAAAATAGCAGGGGTGTAATTTTAGTGATTGGTGACGAAGTCACTAGGAATCGGTAGTCGTATATCGTGTGTCCCCAAAATATCGTAAACATTCCATAGCCCACCGTTTAAACCGTGGGCTATGGAATGCCGTTGGTTGGTTGGAGGGGAATCGTTAGTCGGAAATCGTTAATCGGAAAAGAAATCAAAAGATTAACTCGGTGTATATCTGAGTCTTTGCGTCTCTGCGTTCATTTTTTTCGGTAGTCGTATGCCGGAAAAGCACCTGAAGATTTAACTCGGTGGAAATCTGCGCCTTTGTGTCCCTGTGTTCTTTTTCTCGCAAATCGTGTGTCGTAAATCGTATGTAGCAAATTTAAAGATCCACCTCAATTGATCCGCTTTTATGCTACTTTTGGGCGATTTAACCTAAAGAAATAAAAATGCCAGTCAGATTTTTTAAGTACCGATTCATTAAACGTAAGCGTAAGCATAGGTATATTCCCATCACACCTCCGTACACTCATTGCAAAAACTGTGGTTACGAGCTTCATAGCCAGTACTGTTCTGTGTGCGGTCAGTTTGCTTTGGTAACGAATCAGCCTCTTCGCGATTCAATATTTTCATATTTAGAAACAAACTATTCGTTCGATCAGAAGCTCGGATATACGCTTCGATATCTGCTTTTTAAGCCAGGTTTTCTTACTCAAGAGTTTATGGTTGGGAAGGTGGTTAGGTACGTCCACCCTTTTAAAATATACTTCTTTGCTAGCATTCTCTTTTTTGGGATTACTCTAGGAGTTGCTACTGGTAAGGAGCGCGATGAGAAGAAGGAGGCTAAGAAGGAAGAAAAGGCTAAGGTAGAAAGTCCTAAGCTTTCGGATGCTAAACGGGATTCTATTGAAAAGGTTGTTGCGAAGAATCTAAAAGAAAGCGGTGTTAGCGTTTCTATTGGTAGTGACGAGGATGAGGATGAATCTGCTTTTGACAAGGTGGTTGGTAAGCTGTCGGAAGAGAAGCTTAAGGGAAAGTCGCAAAAGGAGATAGAGGAGATGTTTTTCCATAACCTATCCATTTCGTTACTTCTGCTTATGCCAATCTTTGCAATTATACTTAAGCTATTATATATCAGAAGAAAGCAGTACTATATGAGCCATTTGGTACACTCTATCCACCTACATTCAGTATTCTTTATTCTACTGTCGGTAGGGTTGCTATGGGATACTTTTGTCGGTGGACCCGAAATTACGGGATGGGTATTCTTGGTAATGCTTGTTTACCTGGTGTTTAGCTTATCTCGTTTATACAAACAAGGTATTCGTAAGAGCCTGGTTAAGGCATTTATGCTTCTGTTTGTGTACTCTTTTGTTTGCCTTGTTGCGGTTGTGTGCTCTGCGGTTTATATGGTGGTGTAGTTTTAAGTCGAAATTGTAGTAAATTGGGGTAAAAATAATCCATTACTATGCTTTTTCGATTGCTAAAGTATAGGGTGCTCAAGATGCAGCGTCGTCGGAGCCCCTACGTTCCTGCTACACCTCCCTATACGCACTGCAAAAATTGCGGATACGAGCTGCATGGGCAGTTTTGCTCGGTGTGTGGCCAGCATGCTTTTGTTGCCAACCAACCGTTGCGCGACTCCATCGTGTCCTATCTCGAAACAAACTACTCATTCGATCATAAGCTGGGGCACACCTTACGCCATCTACTTTTTAGACCAGGATTTCTTGCTCGCGAGTTTATGAAAGGGCGTGTAGCTCGCCATGTTCATCCATTTAAGCTCTACTTCTTTTCAAGTATTCTTCTTTTTGGGGTGATGATTCCAATCAACCTAAGCCTAGATCCCAAGCATACAGCCGATCGTTCTAAACCTGTAATTGCCTCGGGCGATGATTATAAAAAAGCCGGTGGTATTATTGTTATTAACCCGCAAGATTCTGCAAAGGTGGCAGAGCAAAAAGCCAAATCAGGAGGTGCTGTGGCAAAAAAAGATTCGTCTGATTTTGAGCGTAGGGTTATCCGGAGCCTTTCCAATACTACGCAGGAAGAGCTGCTCCAACGTTTTATTCGGTACCTGTCGTTCTCCGTTCTATTTCTAATGCCGGTGTTTGCCTTGCTGCTAATGCTGGTTTACCGCCGAAAAGAACGTTACTACTTAGGGCATCTTATCCTTTCTATCCATCAGCATGTTGTGCTATTTTTGGCAATATCCATTAGCTTGCTATGGGAAATGCTCATTTCTAAATCGTACACTATAGGAGGCTGGATCTCACTTGCAATGATTGTTTACCTCGTGCTAAGCCTATCGCGCTTTTACTCCGAAAGAATTGCAAAATCGGTTATGAAAGCTTTTATTCTGATGTTTATGTACTTGATTATTTGTAGCGTGGTGGTGGTTGGGGTCACTTTTTTGGTGCTTGTTTCGTAGCTCTTTACTTTACCTAGTAAAGTTTTGCGGATGCAGATGTACATTTAAGCCGCTAAAAAGTACCCTTTTATCGATTAGAGCTGATCGTAGTTTAAAGGTATGCCTTATCTTTGCACGGCAACATTATTAACATTACCTGTAGTATGCTTAAAAGGCTAGATTTGGATCGGATACTCTCCTTTCTGACCTTTACTCTGTCGTTAATTGCTTACCTGCTTACTGTAGAGCCTACTGTAAGTTTTTGGGACTGCGGAGAGTTTATCTCAGCTGCTGCAGGTTTGCAGGTTGGGCATCCTCCTGGGGCTCCGCTCTATGCTATGCTTGGTAGGGTTTTTGCTCTTTTTGCTCCAAATGCTCAGTATGTTGCTCTTTGTGTAAACCTTCTTTCGGTATTGGCTAGTGCGCTTACCGTGCTATTTCTTTACCTTAGCATTCGCCTGCTTTTCGATTGCTCGCTTAGTAAGGAGCTTGCATCTGGGTGGGTGGCAAAGCTGGCTGCTTGTGCTGCTTCTTTGGCGTTTGCTTTTACCGACACTTTCTGGTTTTCGGCTGTGGAGGCTGAGGTTTATGCGCTTTCGTCGTTGTTTACGGCGGTTTGCTTTTGGGCTGCTCTGAGGTGGTACTCTTCCGAAAGTAAAAGCATTGCTTCTCGTTGGATTATCCTTATTGCTTTTTTATGCGGACTGTCGTATGGTGTGCACCTCTTAAACCTGCTTATTATTCCTGCAATTAGCTACCTCGTTATTTCGCGATGTACGGAGCTTACTTTTTGGAGGCGTATTTTGGCTGTTGTGGGTAGCTCTTTAGCTGTTGGCCTGGTGCTGTACTTCTACGTGCCGCTTCTACTTTGGATAGTTGCAGGTGTCGAGCTGCTTTTTGTAAATATCTTGGGACTTCCATATAATTCGGGTACGCTTACTGCGGTTGCGCTGATTTTTGGTGCGTTTGGTACTGGGGTTTGGGTATGCTTTACTAAGGGTTACCTAAAGAGCTTTACCATTGTTCTATCTTTTGCACTTTTTACGCTTGGCTTTGCGAGCTATGCTATGGTGCTAATCCGTGGTACGCAAAATCTGCCCATGAACCAAAATCAGGTTGATAACATTTTTAGCCTTAAATCGTACCTCGACCGCGATCAGTACGGTCAAACTCCTTTGCTGTATGGGCCCTACTATTCGGCTCCGGTTAAATCGGTTGTAAACGATAAGCCAATATACGTTAAGGTTAACGGACGGTACGAGGTTCGTGGCTTTACCAAAAAAACAAGCTACTATCCTTCGCATTGCACCCTATTTCCTCGTATGTATAGCGATGTTCCTCTACACGTTGAGGGTTACAGAGGCTGGGGACTGGTTTCGGAGGATTCTGTTACCTACAAGGAGGTGAATGGCAAGAAGTTTAAAGCTCCTAAGCCTACTTTTTTTCAGAACCTAACCTACTTTGGAGGTTACCAAATGTGGTGGATGTACTTCCGATACTTGCTTTGGAACTTTGCTGGTAGGCAAAATGATATACCTGGGCAGGGAAACATCCTGAACGGAAATTGGATATCTGGTATTCCTGTTGTTGACAACCTACTGTTGGGGCCTCAAGATCAGCTGCCTGATAGCTATAAGGAGAATAGGGGGCGCAATCGCTACTTCCTTATTCCGCTTATTCTTGGTTTAATAGGAATGTTTTACCAGTCTAAGCTGCATCGCGATCAGTTTCTTACTACGCTTCTTTTGTTCTTCTTTACAGGGATCGCTATTGTACTTTTTTTAAACCAACCTCCAGGTCAGGTTCGCGAGCGCGATTATGCCTACGTGGGCTCTTTCTACGTTTTTGCGGTGTGGATTGGCTACGGTTTTATTTGTTTGGTTGATAGGGTTAAGCGTTACGCTAAGCGATGGGCTATTAGGTTGCTTGCTGCTTCGTTTGTTGGTGTGCCTGCATTACTTTTTGCCCAAAACTTCGACGATCACAATCGGTCGGGGAGAAGAATTGCGCTTAGCTATGCCAAAAACTACTTAGGAAGCGTGCCGCAGAACTCGCTGCTAGTTGTTTATGGCGATAACGATACCTTCCCTCTTTGGTACGTGCAGATGGTAGAGGGGTACAGGAAAGATGTAAAGGTGTTTAACTGCAACTACCTCTTTACTAGCTGGAATGCTCCACAGCTTGCTCAGAAAACCTATGCAAACGATGCTTTTGTTCTACAAGGGAAGGAGCTTTACTCGTTGCCCGATGAGCTTCGATATGCTGTTGTTGTAGACTCCTTGTTTCCTCCTGTTGCGCTGCATATTGCAGTTCGTCAGCTTCTTTCCGATGATCCTAACAACCGCATTCCATCGCCAATTAGTAGCGATAGGATGGTGAGGTATTTACCTCAAACTTCGATTATTTTGCCTGGACTAAAATCGTCCGATTCTTCGAATATCAACCTTACTGCTGGCTCTATTTTGAGTAAGGATCAGCTGGTTCTGCTCGATCTTATTAGCAATAACCATCAGCGTTCAATATGCTTTGCTCAAACGGTGCCGCAAAGCACCATTAGGCTGTTTAAGAGGCACTTGCTGAGGATAGGTCTTAACAATCAGCTGGCCATTCATTCTTCCGACAGTTCGTTGGTGGCTAGAAGGTGGGCTGCACAGCAGTCGTACCGCTATCTTATGCATCGTTTTGCTTCTGATAGGCTCGATAAAACAATTTACCTTGATGAGTTTAGCAAGCGTTTTATGTCGAGCTACCGTGTAGCTTTTATTCAAACAGCAAAGGAGCTGCTTGCTTTGGGCGATACCGTGAAGGCGGCAAAGCTTGCCAACAGATGCTTA
>Ga0209464_10000173_pt1 | contig 22054 bp, 18 predicted proteins | sample DOMMetBare1Fresh_2_FD_187473 | JGI IMG/M metagenome (GOLD analysis project Ga0209464, IMG submission 187473) | Wetland sediment microbial communities from St. Louis River estuary, USA, under dissolved organic matter induced mercury methylation -... | ecosystem: Environmental > Aquatic >...
TATGGCTGTCGGGCTGATCAAGCGCTACCGCACGTGCTTCGCCCTTACCACCACGCTGCTGGTTTTGATAGCGGGTGTCGAGTTCCTGTTCTATGAGACTATCACCGTCGCCATCGCATCGGTTGCTTTGGGTGCCTGGATGTTCTGGAAGCGTGCTGCGTTCGATTGCCCGATTCCTTGGCTGCCTCAGTGGGGAAACCGCCGATCCGATGACCCTCGCATGAAAACGCCTCGCGAGCGGGCTGAAGAGATGGGTCCTCGCGAAGTTGCACGGGATAAGCGGGAAACGATGCAGAAGATGCGGGAAGGGGACACGTCTGATCCTCGTGTGCGTTTGGCTGCCCGCTTGGATAAGGACGGCGTTGCCGTTGAGCCACACGACAAGGGAAAAGAATAGGCTCTGTATGATATTGCTTGATGATTCTTTCGTGTCCGAGCGCATGTGCGCATATCTGGAACAATCACGGCAACCGGTGCTCGCTACCGACATGGCGCGCAGCATAGTGGCTCGCGGGTACGATATCGTGCTCGTCGATTCCGGCGAAGCCGTTCGTCGGGTAGATGCGGGGGAGCGTCTGTATGCTCAATCGGAAAGCCGTTTGGCTTGGGTGGCTTCCCATATTGCATCCCCTGATATCCTGCATGGCATCGAGGTTTTCAAGGACAAGGAGTGCATGCGCAGGATGCTGGCTCCGATGTATCCTGGGTATTTTTTCGAAGCTTGCAGCGTCGATGAGCTCATGAACAGAGAATATCCTTCTCATGCAGCACCTTTTGTGCTGAAGCCGAGTATCGGGTTCTTGAGCATCGGGGTCTATGCAATCAGCACGCGCGCGCAATGGGACGCGGCTCTTGCCGACATCCGACTGCATCGCGTCGATTGGGCGGCGTGCTACGACGAAAGCGTCATCGGAAGCGCCCGCTTCATCATCGAATCATCGATCGAGGGCGTCGAGTATGCTCTCGATGCCTATTATGACGAGCAGGGTGAGGCGCACGTGCTCGATATTTTACGGCATGATTTCGCGAACGCGACGGACACGGGGGACCGTTTGTATGCGACGAGCGCCTCTATTGTCAAGGAGCAAAGCGCCCGTATGCACGCTTTTCTGCAGCAGGCGAACGACTATGCGCAGGTGAAAAACCTTCCTGTTCACGTCGAGGTCAGGGAATGCGACGGGGTGATCTACCCCATCGAGTTCAACCCTTTGAGATTTGCCGGTTTGGGCGGCACCGAAATCAGCGATTTTGCCTACGGATTCTTTGCCTTTGACTGCTATCTGAGAGGTGAAGACCCTGATTGGGCTGCTATTTTCTCTCGAAACGACGATTCCCTGTATTGTATGTCGGTGTTGAATCCACCCCGCAATCTGCCGACTGGCAGCCGTATGGACTATGAATCCTTCGCGGCACGCTTTGACCACCCCCTCGCCATCGAGCGGTTCGATCGGGAGACCACCGGTATCTTCGGATTCATGTTTTGGAAGACCAATCAAAACGACCCGGTCGAACGTTCGTTTCTTCTGCAGACGGATTTGAGGGAATTCCTACGGAACAGTTAATGTTATGCAGGAGATTCGGGTATGCTTGTCGCCTCCTGATACAATGCCAGTAAGAAAGCTATAGCGTCGACGCGAGAATCGGGCGGGCATGACCGAACAGAACCATACAGATCATTCGAACGACGAGTCGCTGCAAGACGATTCAGCCTGCGAAGGTCGCCCTTCGGATCGTTCAGCCACACCTTCGGGTGCGCACGATACCGCTTCATCCGAAGAACCGGAGGGATCGGAAAGCCATTCTGGCGAGTCCATCCCGCCGGATTCGTGCGATGCAGATTCCCGTGATGATGCGGATTCCGGCCAGCGTGAACCCAACAGCCCCATTCCTCCCCTTGGGTACGATGGCAGCCGCTTCGACCCCCATGCTCCCGGCCCCCAACTCGATGGCGGCCCTCGTTCTACTGCGGGTATGAAGGCATCGTGGGTTGCGGTCGGGTTTCTATTGGGCATATTCAGCCTGCCGCTCGTTTATTTCATGTACCTGGGCCGCGACGTGTCTACGCGTGGCACGGCCTTCCGCTTCTGCCTCTTGGGGATACTCATCGCCTTCATTGCCGATTTGGCGTTCCTGCATTTTTACGGCGGTGATGCCGCTTCGCTGCTTTCGGCGTATAGCGGCAGCACAACGGGCGTTGTGGGATCGTCGTCTGGCAGTGCTTTCTAGCTTTGCTTCCTGTGCAAGTGCGTGTCGGGTTGGTCGGGCGCGTTCTTGTTGTGGAGATGGTCTTGATGCGGGCGGCCTTGCAGCGCGATTCGGCCGCAATGGGCGCTGCAGGTGATAGAATCGTCTGATGCGCGCGCATGGTTTTGGCTTCGGCTGCAACCCGCGGCATTTCAAGACTGAAGAAGGAAAGAGCTTCCACATGGCATTGCAGAAACCCGATGGAACCCAAGACCTGCTTCCTGAGGAAGCGCGGTTCTGGTCCCATTTCAAAAGCGTTGCGGCTTCGGTATTCGAACGGTATGGGTATGCGCCCGTCGAAACGCCGATGTTCGAGCAGACCGATTTGTTCGTGCGCGGTATCGGCGAAGCGACCGATGTCGTTTCGAAAGAGATGTTTCAAGCCGTTTCCGGCGAGAATATGAAGAAATTGCTTGCCGGCGAACCCCTGAAGAGCAAAAGCCGGCTTTCGCTGCGTCCCGAAGGTACTGCCGGGGTGGTGCGCGCGGTGGTTCAGCATGGGTTGGTGACTCCTGGTGGGGCACCGGTCAAATTGATGTACGCAGGACCGATGTTCCGCGCTGAAAGGCCCCAGAAGGGGAGGCAGCGCCAATTCAACCAAATCGGCATCGAGTGCCTTGGAGCCGATGCGCCTACGGTCGATGCCGAAGGCATCATCATGATGATGCGCTTCTTCGAGAACATCGGCATACCGCATGACTCCATGCGTTTGCTGTTGAATTCTATGGGGTGCGAGAAGTGCCGTCCCGCCTATCGCCAAGCGGTGAAGGATTTCATTCTTGCCCACGCTGATTCCATGTGCGAAGAATGTCTCAATCGCGCTGAGATAAACCCGCTGCGAGCCTTCGATTGCAAGAACGAAGGATGCAAGGCCGTCATGGTCGATGCTCCCCGTATAACCGATTGGCTCTGCGATGATTGCAAAGACCACTATGCGCAGATGAAGTCTTGTCTCGATGTGACCGGTATCGGCTATTGCGAGGATTCGACGCTTGTCCGCGGCTTGGATTATTACACGCGTACGGTGTTCGAAGTGCAGGTTATCGACGGCATGGGCAGCCAGAATGCAATCGGCGGCGGAGGCCGCTACGACAAGCTGGTGGAAGAGGTGGGCGGAGCCCCCTGTTCGGGATTCGGCTTTGCCTTGGGCTACGAGCGGTGTTTGCTTGCGTTGCAGGCCGCAGGGCTTGAATTCGAGCAGGCACTCAAGCTCGACTTGTACGTGGCGTGCGTAGACGACAGCGTTCGTCCGACGGCGTTCAGCCTATTGCAGGCTCTAAGGGACGCTGGCCTGGCTGCCGATGTAGATCATCAGGCGCGGAGCTTGAAAAGTCAGCTGAAGCAAGCAAACAAGATGCTCGCTCGGGCTGCCGTCATCCTCGGTCCCGACGAGCTTGCTGCAGGAGTTGTGAAAGTGCGGGACATGGAGCAACATTCCGAGCGTGATATGAACTTGAACGCTACAATAGAATATCTGTGCGGATTCACGCAAACGGCCGATTTGACCGTCGATGCGTTTCTTGCACATGAGTAGGATGTGCGCGCCTTTCTTCAAGGGGGCGCTCGAGTCGATGATAGTCTTAACACCAGTGAGGAGTCGAGAGTCAAGATGACCGATTACCTGAACGAATACTGCATGCATGATGTCACGTGCGGGCAGTTGCGAGCGGCCGATGTCGACAGGGAGGTTACCCTGACCGGTTGGGTGTGGCACAATCGCGACCATGGCGGGCTGATCTTCGTCGACCTGCGCGATCGCGAAGGATACACCCAGTGCATTTTCGATCCCGATTGCGTCAGCGCCGACGAGTTTCATATCGCCGAGCACTTGGGCCGTGAATGGGTTATCGAAGTGACGGGTACTGTGCGGGGCCGTGGCGAAGGAAGCACCAATCCCAACATGGCAACGGGCGAGATCGAAGTTCTGGCGCATTCGATCAAGGTGCTGAACACCAGCATCACGCCGCCGTTCTCTATCGAAGACGGTATTGAAACCGACGAGATCACGCGCATGAAATGGCGCTATATGGACCTTCGCCGTCCAGAGATGTACCAAGCGCTATTGCTGCGCCATACGGTGGCGCAGACGATGCGTGCTGCTTTGAACAAGCGTGGCTTCCTCGAAGTGGAAACTCCCATCCTGGCGAACAGCACACCTGAAGGCGCGCGCGACTACATCGTGCCATCGCGTCCCAATCCGGGAAAGTTCTATGCTTTGCCTCAAAGTCCCCAGCAGTTCAAGCAGATGCTCATGGTGGGCGGTATCGAGCGCTATTACCAGATCGCCCGGTGCTTCCGCGATGAGGATTTGCGCGCAGATCGCCAGCCTGAATTTACCCAAGTTGATGTCGAGATGAGCTTCGTTTCGGGTGAAGACGTCATGGATATGATGGAAGGCGTCATGTCCGAAACGCTGGCTGCGGTAGGCGTAGAGCATGAATTTCCCTTGCAGCGCATGCAGTGGAAAGACGCTATGAACCGCTTCGGCTGCGACCGTCCCGACATCCGTTTCGGCATGGAACTCGTAGATTTGACCGAGATCGTCAAAGACTGCGGATTCAAGGTGTTCTCAAGCGTTGCGCAATCCGGCGGGATCGTAAAGGCTATCAACGCCAAGGGTGCCGGCGATTGGAGTCGAGGCGAGGTGGAGAAGCTCGCCGATATCGCAGCCGCCAACGGGGCGAAGGGTATGGCATGGATCGCCTTCACTACCGACGGTAAGGAAAAGAGCCCGATTATCAAGTTCTTCGATGATGAGACCTTTGCCGCCATCAAGAAGGCTATGAATGTCGAACCGGGCGACTTGCTGCTGTTCGCTGCAGATACGTTTGATACGGCAAGCGCTGTTCTGGCGGCATTGCGCCTGCATATGGCTGATGCGCTGGGCATCGAACGTCCGGGTCATGCTCTTCTGTGGGTTGTCAACTTCCCCATGTTCCGCTATGACGAGGACGAGAAGAAGTATGCGGCCGAGCATCATCCGTTCACGATGATTCCCGAAGAAGATCTGGATAAGATCGAAACTGCCCCCCTGGAGTGCGGCAGCTACAGCTATGACTTGGTTATGGATGGTTTTGAGGCAGGTGGCGGCACTATTCGTATCCATACAGCCGAACTGCAGCGCCGCGTACTGCGTCGATGCGGGCTGACCGATGAGGAAATCGACATCAAGTTCGGTCACCTTATCCATGCATTGGAACTGGGCGCTCCGCCTCATGGCGGCATCGCGCTGGGTCTTGACCGTTTGATCATGCTGCTGGGCGGTAAGTCGTCCATCCGCGACGTTATCGCTTTCCCCAAGACGAGCAGCGCATCCGACCCGATGACGGGTGCTCCTGGCGAAGTGGCGGGCCGTCAGCTGAAGGAAGTTGCCCTTCGCCTACTGTAGGTCGATGTGACATAGGGTTTTCCCAGTGGGGGGCGTGCTGCGGTGCGCCCCTGCTTTTTCTTCAGTTGGAATGTGCTTTGATCTTCAGGTCCTGCAGATGCGCTTTCATCACGTTGTCGATTCGCCGGCTCTCGCGGGCTTTTTGCAGGGCTTTATTATGAGTCCATGTGTCCAGGTGCTGTGTGACGAAATAGGACAGGGCCGTATCGGGGTTTTTCACCAGGGCTTCTGCGAAAAACCATGCGCGGGCCATGTTGACGTAATACTCGGGCGTGCGTTCGGCTGTTCCTTCGACGGTTCGTGCAAAACGCATAGTCGCAACCTGATCGAGGGCATCGGGGTTGAGTGCGGGACCCAGGTAATCGGCCATGAGCGCGTCGATGCCGAAGCGTGCGGTATACGTATGATTGCTGTGCATCCACTCCAGTATCTTCGGGTATGCCGCATCTGGTTCCCGCCCAAAGGGTTTGATCGACAGGGTATCGCATACGGCCCAGTTATCGACGTAGGGAAGGAATGCATCGAGCAGCTCGAATGCACAGGGAATCGATTGCGCCTGCTTGTTTATCATCAGGGCATGCAGGCTGTTTTCTTCGTAATAGGTATGGGGCGTCTCGGCGATGAAGGCCGCTGCTCGGGGGTCGTCTGCGAAATTGCGCGCAAAGCGGCGCAAGAGCGGTATACGTACTCCGATGATGCTGTTCGGGTCGAGAGTGGGAACAAGCTTTGTGTGAAAATCCCGGTATGCTGGGTCTTGCAGGGAGAAAAGGGTATCGATAACGTATTTCATGGAATCACACCGATCATGCTGGGAATCGATGGGCGTCGGCTGCCTTGCAAGCGACTGATCGACGCCCATCGAATGCCGCAGGTGGGCTAGAGAGCTTCGACGTATGAGACCAGTTGGCCTACGGTGTCGATATTTTCCGGTTCGCCCAGCTCGACATTGCAGCGTTCTTCCAAATCGCAAATCAATTCGACCATGTCGAGCGAATCGATCCCCAATGACTCGAAGGTTGAAGCCTCGTCAACGGTCGCAGGGTCGATGTCGAGGTTGTCCTGCAGAATTGCCTTGACGGTATCCATGATGGACATATGCGTATCCTTTCATCCGTACGGTAGCGTCATTGTACTGTAAGGCAGGTTGCAGAGCATGGAGCGCCTGTGAAATTTCATGAGGACAATGAGCGTTTAATGTGCGGTTGCGCGTCAGCCTTTCCAGAAGTCGCGGATCAATTCCTGCCGATTTGCTTGGGTGGTTTTATGCAGGATGTTGTGTACATGCACTTTGACAGTGCTCAAGGCGAGATGCATCGTACTTGCAATATTCTGGTTATCCTTGCCTTGTACGATAAGGACAAGCACTTCTGATTCCCGTTCGGATAATCCGTGCCGCTTGCAATAGAGGGGCATGGTGCGTCCGATCGAGTCCTGCATGGTCTCATCTTGCCCAGTAGGAGGTTTTTCGAAACGGAGCAAGAGTGTCCGTGCTGCCGCACGGAAGGTCAGGGCTGCAAAAAAAATAAGAAGAAGGTTTTCTGCAATGCTGCGCTCGGCAAAGAACCAATTGACCCCGGTTTCCAGATGGGAGGGGTCGAACATCAGTTGGAAGTAGACATTCTCCAAGATGACAGCAAGGGTTATGGTTATTGCGGCAAAGTAAGCAGTTCGGTGGCTTTTCATTCGGATGCGGTCAATGTCATCTCTTGCTGAGAGATAGCGGATTGCTATGAAACCATACATCCAGAACAGGAACACCTCGCGCATGCTGTAGAACAAAAACTCCCGCCATTGGATGTTTTCGACAAACCAGAGCGAGAGAAAGCTAGCAGCGATATACACAACAAGGGGCACGCACTGAAGGGATCGGCGTTTTTCGTCCAAGTAGCTGCAGACCACCAGCCAAAAGGAAAGCAGCGTCCCAGCGCCGGTAAGCATCGAGACGGTCGGATTGCCGATAACCCAAAACGAACCGGCATGGTAGATGAGGTTTTGGGATATGAAATCATCTTGGAACACAAGGGCGACATCAAAGAAATAGAACATAAATCCGCCTAATGCGAACAGAAACGTCCGTCGTCGTGATACGAGGTAGGCCGATAGGCTGGTGGCTGCTGCGAGGATGCAGATCAGCAGAACGATCAGCGTGTAGTAGAAAAGAACCGTATACATGGAAGGTGCGATCTCTCCTCTCTTCGCGTATGCCGTCAGATGTAGTAATGCGCTTGGTCTGCGAATAACGGGTAGTCGGGGTACTCGCATTGTCTCGGTATGGCTCCATCGTTTCTCTTGTTGATGGTAATGGTATTGGTGCGGCGAACACAAGAGTGAACAATTTGAAAATATTGTTTTGCAAAACAATATAAAGCCTGATAGAAAACCGTTTATGAAAGGTGTAGCTGGAATTTTCCGAAGATAACCCCAAAATACACCCAAAGATAAATCCATCCTAGGTCTTCGCATCCCTTTGTCCGTACTCAATGCTTTGTGCGGGCGGAGTGCGGCGTGTCGAAGGGGCATTCGGATGGTGTCTGAAGAACTTGGCGTGATAAAAAGAGATTATGCTGCATTCAATATTTGGCGATTGTCTTGCTTGTAGTTACTTAAATATTGGAATTTAATACAAGAGTAATAAATTGTTTTCTCTAAGAGGAGGAGATGCAATGGTTACATCAATGGTTGCTTCGGGGGAGACGTCAACGGGGAAACCGGCAAAGGGGAGGAAGAAGCATGCTTTTCCCTCCGCCTTCACCATCTTGTTCGTGGTGACGTTGCTGGCAATCGCTGCGACGTGGGTTGTGCCGGCTGGGTCTTATTCGAAGTTGCAATATGATTCTAGTACGTCTATGTTGCACGTCATCACTCCGCAGGGTGAAAACAGCGAGGTGGAGGCGACGCAGGAGCAACTCGATTCTATGGGTGTGAAAATCGGGATCGATGAATTCACGACAGGAGCGATCACGAAAGCCGTTTCCATCCCTGGAACCTATGAAAGCCTGCCCCAGAATCCTATGGGATTAGGCGATCTGACGTACAGTATGGTATACGGCACTATCGACGGTGTCGACATTATCGTATTCATATTGGTCTTGGGCGGTTTGATAGGTGTGGTCAAGGCGAGCGGGGCTTTCGAGTCAGGGCTCTCAGCTTTGACGAAGAAGACCAAAGGCCATGAATTCATGCTGGTATTTTTTGTGGCTGCCCTTATGATTCTCGGGGGCACGACATGCGGTTTGGAGGAAGAGGCCGTTGCCTTCTATCCTATTCTGGCTCCGATTTTCATTGCCATGGGCTACGATTCTATCGTGACCGTCGGGGCTATCTTCTTGGCTGGGTCGGTGGGCACGACGTTCTCTACAATCAATCCGTTCAGTTCGGTGATTGCCTCGAATGCGGCAGGCGTTGTTTTTACCGAAGGCATCGAATGGCGTATATTCGGATGCATCGTGGGGGCGGTCGTGGTCATTTCCTACCTGCATTGGTATTGCAAGAAAGTCCAAGCTGATCCTGCATTCAGCTATGCTTACGATGATAGGGCAAAATTCGAAGCCATGTGGGATTTGGAAGATGGCGATCCTGCACAGAACCCTGATTTCACGTGGCGCAAGAAGGTCATCCTCATTCTGTTCGTTTCTGCCTTCGTCATGATGGTCTATGGGGTTATGAATCTTGGTTGGTGGTTCCCCATGATGGCCGCTTCGTTTCTGGCTATTGCGATTATCGTCATGTTCGTCGGCGGTGCGGGCAAGGGCGGTATCGGTGAGAAGAAGATGGTGGATGCGTTTTCTCGTGGTTCGTCAAGCTTAGTCGCCGTCGCCTTGATCATAGGGCTTGCCCGCGGCGTCAATTACGTAATGAATCAGGGGCTGATCAGCGATACGCTACTGTATAATTCGTCGAATCTGGTTGCCGGCATGAGTGGGCCGCTGTTCATTCTAATGATGATGGTGGTGTTCTTCCTCTTAGGTTTCGTAGTGCCTTCATCGAGCGGATTGGCTGTTCTCTCGATGCCCGTTCTGGCTCCTTTGGCCGATACTGTCGGCATTCCTCGTTGGATTATCGTCTGCGCTTATCAGTGGGGGCAGTATGCCATGTTGTATATTGCACCGACGGGGTTGGTCATGGCGACGTTGCAGATGCTTGATATGAAATACTCGCATTGGCTTCGTTTCGTCTGGCCTATGATCGTCTTCGTGTTTCTGTTTGGCGGCGGTTTGCTTGTCCTAATGACTCTTGTATATGGGGTTTAGCCAAAGTTCTATGGGACAGGCTGCATCACGTATTCGTTTTTTCCAGCATGCACGGTCATTCTCGGAAATGGGCATATAATGAATGACCGTGCTCTGAAGGCTCGAATACCGTGTGAAATGGGGGTGCGGCCATGGCCGAACGTTCGTATCGACGCAATCGTTGCGTGGCGAATGCATGGGATTGATCTTCTCGTATGTGGGAAGGCATCTGCCAGCGTTTTTGGCGGCCGTCCTCTTTCTTGCGATCGAAGCTACGGCGGATCTTCTGCAGCCGACCATGATGTCGTTCATCGTCGACAAAGGGGTTGTTGCAAACGACGCGGGCGCCATCCTCCAATACGGGGCCATAATGCTTGCCATCGCTTTGACGGGCGCCCTTGCTGCCTTGGTCCGCAACTTTTTGGCAAGCCGTACCTCGCAAACCGTCGGTCGTGAGATGCGCAGCGACCTATATCGTAAAGTACAGACCCTCTCATTCGAGAATATCGACCGTATACGCCCTGCTGCTATCGTTACGCGTATGACCAACGATGTGACCCAAGTTCAGAACTTCATCAACGGGTGCATGAGAATCATTGTCAAGGCGCCGCTTACCTGCATCGGGGCGGTGGCTCTCATCGTTCTCCAAACCCCCCAACAGGCTTCTGCGATGATTGTGATTCTCTGTATAGCTGCTGTGCTGATCGGGGCCAATATGAAAATGGGGTATCCGCGTTACGGAATACTCCAAGGCAGGCTCGATCGCCTGAATGCGGTAAGCCGGGAATTTCTCTCATCGGTGCGCGTGGTCAAGGCATTCGGTGCCGAAGAACAGGAGCGCGGCCGCTTCGATACGGCGGCGGAGGGCTTTGCTCAGGCCGGCGTTTCTGCCATGCGGGTTCAGGCGGTGTTCGCTCCTCTTATCAATTTGACGGTCAATGTCGGCATCGTCATGCTGCTCTGGGTTTCCCAGAATCAATCAGCCGATCAAATCGGGCGCTTGATGGCTTCGGTGAACTATATGACCCAGGTTCTCTTCGCCTTGGGAATGATTTCCAACATACTGAACACGGCGGTCCGCGGTGTTGCCTCATCGAATCGTATACGGGAGGTGCTCGACGAAGAGCCTGTTCAAAAGCAATCCGCTCATCCGAAGACGGTCGAATTCAAGGGAGGGATCTCGTTCGATTCCGTCTCGTTCGCCTATGCTGGGAGTGCGCGTACGATGCTTGCAGATGTTGGTTTCCAGCTGCAGCCGGGTGAGACGATCGGCATTATCGGACCGACGGGGTCGGGCAAGACCACGCTGGTGAACCTTATCCCGCGCTTCTACGACGCGACAGCCGGACAGATTCTCGTCGATGGGTGCGACGTGCGGGATGTCGACGAAAGGGCGCTTCGCAACGCCATCGCCATAGTGCCCCAGAGGCCTTTGCTGTTTTCGGGGACCATTGCTTCGAATATACGATGGGGCGATCCCCACGCTACGCATGAGGAGATTCTCCAGGCAATGAGCATCTCGTGTGCCGATGAATTCGTCATGCGCATGCCCGAAGGCCTCGATGCTCCTCTTGGGCAAGAGGGGGTCAATCTTTCAGGCGGTCAGAAACAGCGGCTCTGCATTGCCCGTGCCCTTCTGCGTAAACCACGTATTCTCATTCTCGACGATTGCACGAGTGCGCTCGATGCCACAACGGAAGCAAAGGTGCTGAGCGGTCTTGAGGCCATGGACGGGTCGATGACGACGCTGATCATAAGCCAGCGGGTGTCGACGGTCATGCGTGCCGATCGGATACTCTGCCTCGATGACGGCCGGGTCGCGGGATTCGGCACCCATCGCCAGTTGATGGATCAGTGCGCAACCTATCGTGCATTTCAGCGGTCGCAGATGGGAGGCGATCAGAATGCCGGATAGTCCCGCTGTTCCCCCTGCGCGTCCTTCGGCGGTAGCTCGTCGCGGTGCGCCGATTGCGAAGCCTCGGGATATGAAGGGCTCGCTTGTGCGGCTTTGGAGGTTGACGCGTGGGAGCCGTCACGGGTTGGGCTGGGTTCTGCTGGCTTCTGCCCTGGTGTCCGCTTCCGCCATCGTCGGACCGTGGCTCATCGGGTATATCGTGAATCTCGTGTACGCGGCCAGCCAAGCGGCGTGGGCTATCGTGTTGCTGGCTGCCCTGTATCTGTTCGATTGGCTGATGCGGTTCGTGCAGCGATTCTTTATGGCCCGAGTTGGGCAGCGCATCATCCTGCGTATCAGGACGCGGCTGTTCGATGCGATGCGCACGCTTCCCCTCGTTTACTTCGATCGGCATCGCCACGGGGAATTGATGAGCCGGTTGACCAACGATGTCGACAATATATCCAATACCCTTTCCGACTCCCTGGCAAACCTGCTGACCTTCGGTTTTACCGTCATCGGCGTATTCGGCATGATGCTTTTCTTGAATCCTCTGCTCGCATGCGTGGCTCTTGTCTCCGTCGCGGTCATCGGGTTGCTGACCGATGTCGTTACCAAAAAGACGCGTAGGTTCTTTGCACGCCAACAGGCTATCTTGGGAGAGCTGGATGGGCATATAGAGGAGAGCATATCGGGCCTTGCCATGGTGCGGGCGTTCGGTCGTGAGGCAGATATGATCGATCGCTTCGAAGATGGTAACGAACGGTATTGCCGTGTCGCGGCCAAGGCGCTTGTCTGGTCGGGTTTGCTCATGCCCGTTACTAACGTGGTCAACAACCTGAGCTTCCTGACCATTGCGGTGATTGCCGGACTCATGACCGCGCAGGGTTGGATGACTGTGGGGGCGGTGTCTAGCTTCCTCCTCTATTCGCGCCAGTTCGCTCGTCCCTTCGTCGAGATCGCCAGCATCTACAATGAATTCCAAAGCGCGCTAGCGGGTGCCGAGCGCGTATTCGAAACGATGGACGAGGATCCCGAACCTCCCGACCGCATGGGCGCCGTACCTGCCGATGGGGTGCGCGGCGATATCGAATTCCAACATGCGGTATTTTCCTACGAGATGGGACATCCGGTCATTCGGGGAACGAGCTTCCATATCCCGGCCGGTACGCGGGCGGCTGTGGTGGGCCAGACGGGGTCGGGCAAGACCACCCTCGTCAATCTGCTTACTCGGTTCTACGATGTGGACGAAGGGGCTATTCTGCTCGATGGTCGGGATGTGCGTGATTACCGGTTGCAGGACCTGCGCGGCGCTTTCGGGGTGGTTCTGCAGGATACATCCCTCTTCGCTATGAGCGTGAGGGAAAATATCTCCTATGGCCGAACGGGGGTTCCTTTAGAGGACATCGTGCGCTGTGCGCGCGAAGTGGGTGCTGATGAATTCATATCACGTTTGCCGGAAGGGTATGACACCGTGCTCGTGCAGGAAGGCGAGGAACTGAGCCAAGGCGAGCGTCAGCTCATCACCATTGCCCGCGCCGTGCTCGACGATGCTTCTATTCTCATTCTGGACGAAGCGACCAGTTCGGTTGATACCATGACGGAAGAACGCATCCGCACCGCTGTGCTTTCTGCCACTCGCAACTGTACCTCCATTATCATTGCCCATCGTCTTTCCACGGTTGTCGATTCAGATGTCATCCTTGTCATGGATGCGGGGCGCGTTGTCGAAATGGGGTCGCATCAAGAATTGATGGCAGCGAACGGGCGGTATGCCCAACTGTACCGTACGCAAGCCGATGCATCGGCTTGATGCCGTCGTAGGCATCGGCTTTGCGAATTAGGGAATGCTTTCAAAAAGGCGCAATGCAACGAAGCGCATGGCTCGGATGGAGCCTAAAGCGGTTTGTCGGATATCTGACGGTGGACATCGCCTTTGCCGACTTCAATCACTTCGACGGTGTCGCCGACACGGACTTCGCCCGGTTTTACCACCCATCCGAACACGCCTTCGCGTGGGAAGATGCAATCGCCGGCAAGGTAATAGATGGCGCATTTGCGATGGCATATCTTGCCGATCTGCGACACTTCTACGAGCGCTGTGCCTACGGCAAGCCGCGTGCCCAAAGGAAGGGACTTCATATCGATTCCCTTGGTGGTAATGTTTTCTCCGAAATCGCCGTTCCCGACATCGAGACCCTGCCCACGGGCGATATCGATGGATTCTTCCGCGAGGAACGAGACTTGGCGGTGCCAGTCGCCGGCATGGGCGTCGCCATGCACGCCGAAGTCGCCGTCGAGTACGATGGTGCCGTTGGATACGGGCGTCTTTCTCGTACCTTTTTTCTCGGATGTATTCACCGAGAGCACGGTTCCGCGATCTCCCGCACAGGGGGTGGTCGGGGTGGTTTGCGCGGTATCGGGCTGCAATGCTGCAGGGGATACCGTCTTCTCTTCCATGGAAACGCTCATGCTTGTCCTTTCCATACGACAACGCTAGGAATTATAGCAATGCCGAGAGCCAACGCAAGGGGTCATCAACTGCAATAAGGGCTCCTAGCGTATCAATGAACGAATAATCTTGAGTTTGAGACTCGTGGAAGGGAAGTTTCGCACGGGGAGCTCGATCCATGTTCCTTTCGAAAGCGTGCTTTTGCGATGCGTGAAGCATTCGAATCCGCATTTTCCATGGTACGATCCCAGCCCGCTGTTCCCAAAGCCGCCGAATCCCATATGGTTGTTTGCCAGATGGACTATCACGTCGTTGAAGCAGCCGCCGCCGAAGGGGAGCTCGTCCACGATGCGCTTCCATACGGATTTGCTGGAGCTGAACACATAACAGGCAAGGGGGGCTGGGAATGTGCGTGCTATGTCAAGCGCTTCGTCCAGTGCCCGGTATTCGATGATGGGCAGGACGGGCCCGAATATCTCCTCGCCCATGACCGGGTCGTCCAGCGTCACTCCGCGCAGCACGGTTGGTTCGATTTTAAGCAACGATTCGTCTCGTTTTCCTCCGAGTGCAACTGCCGCCGCAGGCCCATGCTCGTCGATGAGCTCGCATACGCGGTCGAAGTGATGTCGGTTGATCATGTGGGGATAGTCGGGGTTTGCCAGAATGTCTTTGCCGTAGTACCGGTGCAGCCAGATGTCCAGCTGCTCGACAAAGCTGTCCGCGACTGATTCGTGCACGAGGAAGTAATCGGGTGCGACGCAGGTTTGGCCGCTGTTGATGCATTTGCCCCAGGCGATGCGCTGGGCCGCGCGTCTCACATCGGCATGCTCATCGATGAAGCAGGGGCTTTTGCCTCCCAGCTCGAGCGTGACGTCCGAAAGGTTCTTCGCGGCCGCTTTCATGACGACATGGCCGATGCGCGGGCTGCCCGTGAAGAAAAGCTTCTCGAACGGCGTTTCGAGCAGCCAATCGTTCATCTTTCCGCTTCCGGGAAAGCAGTAGACCAGTTCTTGTGCGAATACCGCATCACAGAGGTTCTTAAGATAGGTTCCCGTAGCGGCGGAAGTGCGCGAAGGTTTCAAGGCTACGCAATTTCCGGCTGCGATGGCATCGACCAACGGTACCAAGGCTAGCTGGATGGGGTAGTTCCACGGGCTCATTATGCATGCGACACCCATAGGCTGGGCATAGACGCGCGAAACCGCATGGAAGTGGGCGAGCGGTGTGTGCACGCGCCGGGGCCGCGCCCATGCATCCATATGCTTCAAGCAGGTTCTGATCTCGTCATACACCAAACCCAGTTCGGTTGCGTAGCTTTCGAATTCGCTTTTTCCCAGATCTTCGTGAAGCGCCGCATAGAGCTCGGCTTCATGCGCCTGCAGATAGGCTCGCAGCTGCCGGAGGGCTCGTTTGCGGGCATCGAGAGGCCGGATGCCGCCTTCCCGATGGAACGCGTGCATGCGGTCGACGACCATCTGTACGTCGACTTGGGATTTGACTGCCGTGATCGGCTGGTTTTTTCCGACTGCACCATGTTTGGCCTTGCTCATCGGTACGATGCCTCCAGTATCTCGAGGGCGGTTTCTTCGGTTATCTCCTGACGGTTGTACAGGGCGGCTCCATCATAACGGGCCTGATGGGCTATGGCGGCCAGGGAATCATGGTCCACGTGCGCATCTGCAAGAACGATCGGCACCCCGTATGCTTCGTGCAAGTGGCTGTTTATCTGGAACAAGGCTGCTTCGAAAGCCCGATCGGCTTCGAGCGGGTCGTGGAACGCAGGAGCGGTCCGATCGAGGTAGGGAAGCAGCTGTCCGTAGAGTCCGGCGTGGTAACCGTTCTGGTTGTTGAAATGCACGCAGTGGGGCAGCAATATCGTCATAGCCTGCCCATGCGGTACATGCGCTAGCCCGCCGAGCGAATGGCCGATGGCGTGCACCAAACCGACCATGGCATTGCTGAAAGCCGCGCCCGCCATGCAGCTGCCGAGGGCCAAGCTTGTTCGTGCATCGCGGTTTTCAGGGTTCTTGCAGGCTTCATCGATGTTGCAGCAGATAAGGTCGATGGCCCCGCACGCGAGTGCATCGCTCACGGGGTTCTTCTGTATAGAAGTATAGGCTTCGATTGCATGAGTGAGCGCATCGATGGCGGTCGTGGCCGTCAGTTTGGGCGGCAGCGATGTCGTCAATGTCGGGTCGAGCAGCGCGCACTGCGGTACCAGGCGGTAGGAGGTGTACGAAAGCTTGGCATGCGCCTGGGTGTCGGCAACGACTGCTACGAGGGTTACCTCGCTTCCCGTGCCTGCGGTAGTGGGTATGGCGATGAATGGAGGCAATTCCTCATGCAATATCTCCGATCCTTGCAGCCGGGCGAAGTCCTCGCCTCCTGCGGAAATCGAGGCCGCTGCGCCTTTTACAGTGTCGATGACGCTGCCTCCGCCGATTGCCACGAAGCCATCGCAACCTTCCGTGCGGTACAGCTGGGCGACGGCGTTAACCACGTCCAAAGAAGAATCAGGCGGTACCTGGTCGAACATGCGGTAGGCGATACCTGCTTCGCGAAGGGGTTCCAAAGCTCGTTCTGCTATGCCCAGCGATACCAGGTTGGCATCCGTCACGATGAGCGGAAGCGACACCTTGCGGTCAGTCAGCTCTCCCGAAAGCTTGTGCAGGGAATCTTCTCCGCAGATGATCTTCGTAGGGCAGGAGAATTCGAAGGCTTGCATGGTTATCCTTTCCTATAGGCTGCGCGCCAGCCGAAGAATGTGCGCAGGATGGCAGTGAACAGATAAGTGAGCGAAACGCCGGTATTGTTGGGCCCTCGTGTAGAAAATAAGCGGGCCGCCAATGCATCTTGCAGGCTCATGCTCCCGCTGAATACGCGGTAGGCGTAATCGCGGTCACGGAAAGATATGACATAGGTACATGAGTCGAGCGCGCGCTCGGTGCGGGGCAGTCTGCGCCATGTACCGGATGGGCTTTTCTCGCACGCGCACGCAAATCCGGTTCCTTCTACGGTCAGTGCAAAGCTGAATCCTGCAGGCAGATAGTCCGTTTCCCGGGCAATGCGTTTCGACGTGTGGCTGCCGACGGACACGAGCAGGGGAAGCAATCCCAGCATCGTGCGGACGTAGGCGCCGGCAAATCCGCTTCGTTGCGACTGGTGCGGCATGATCATGATGCTCCTTCGAAAGCTGCCGTGCGGGCGCTTTGCATGGAATCTCACGGTTCCATGCATACATATGCTCGATGCAAGTATAGCCCAACCTTTGAAGACGATACCGATGGGCTTTTCGGTTGCGTGGCGCAGTATTCGTGCAGGGCGGCTGTGTCGGTCTTTGCCTCGCATGCAATCCCCCTATTCATCGAAACACATTCGTTTTGCTGCCGTATCGCCTGATGTGCGTTGGATTTCGCTTTGTCAACGGCTTTGCTGTGTGGGATGGTCATTATTCGCACAATCGTGCTAAAGTCGCATTAGTTCGAAAGAAAAAGTATGTTCATGCAAGGAGCGTGACGACGATGAACGACCAGCAGAGCCCGCGCCAAAGCGCGCCGGAGCCGCCGTCCCAAAGCGGCTACCAGCCCACTACGCCTATGGGGCAGCACCAGTACCAAGGTCAGACTGCTTTTCCGGGCGCCCAGCCCCCGTACACCCCGCCGATCGGCAATCCCCAGCCAGCCCATCGACCGCAGGGTAAACCCGGTGGCGGCAAGGTGTTCCTGCTCGCCTTCATAGGCGCTGCAGCCGCTTGCGCGATCGCTGCTGCCTGTTTCTTCGGATACAACGCTTTTACCGGGAAGAACGCAACCGGTTCGGTCGTGCTCGGCTCGGGGCAGAATACCACTATCAATGCATCCGATTCCGGTGAGGATCGTGCCGAGGCAGTAGCCGATAAAACGCTTCCCTCCGTGGTGGCTGTCGATGTCTATACCAGCCAGAATTCTTACAGCAGCATCTTCGGGTCGACGAATTCATCCGACTCGTCGCTTTCCGAGACCAGCTTGGGCAGCGGCGTCATTATATCCAGCGACGGATATATTCTGACCAACTACCATGTGGTCGAAGGCGCCGATAAGCTTATGGTTACCGCCAATGGCGAAGAGCATGAGGCGACGGTGGTCGGCACTGATGAAACCAGCGACTTGGCCGTCATCAAGATCGATGCAAGCAATCTTACTGCTATAGAGATCGGCAGCTCCGCGAACCTCAAGGCCGGCCAATGGGTGATGACCGTGGGCAGTCCCTTCGGTTTGGAGCAGTCCGTGGCTACGGGCATCGTTTCAGCGACCAGCCGCACTGTTACAGTGGATAGCAGCGGCAGCGACTCGTCATCCCAGTACTACAACAATAGCAGTGCGGCTTCGACGCCTTCCGTCTATGCCAACATGATCCAGACCGATGCGGCCATCAACCCCGGTAATTCTGGCGGTGCGCTGGTCGATGAAAACGGCAAGCTTATCGGCATCAATTCGGTCATCGAGTCGTACTCGGGCAATTATTCCGGTGTCGGTTTCGCTATCCCCGTCGATTATGCGATCGACATTGCCCAGCAGATCATCTCGGGTAAGACTCCCACCCATGCCCAGTTGGGTGTCGCCGCTACGACGGTAACAAGCTCTATCGCCCAGCGCTACGGCCTTGATGCTTCTAGTGGCGCGTATGTCAGCAAGGTGTATGCGGGAAGCGGCGCCGAAGCTGCCGGCCTGCAGCAGGGCGACATCATCACGAAGGTGAACAATACGTCCGTTCAGAGCGCTACCGACCTGATTGCGGCCGTACGCACCCAGGGCGTCGGCACCAAGGTGACGATAACCTACGTCCGCAACGGCAACACCCAAACGGCTGACGTGACGTTGGGCTCTGACGAGAATACGCAGCAGACCTCCTCTTCGTCTTCATCATCGTCTAAGTCGACGGGAACGTTGGGCGGTTTGTCGAACAGCAACCGCAGCGGGGCATCGGGTGCTTCCGACGACGCGTCTTCGGAAGCCGATACATCGTTGCTGGCTGCCTAATCGGCGCACGGTATTTCGGTGCGCACCGAAACCGGTCCTGATCGGCTGTGTTTCTGATCGTTTCGGATATAGCGGGATAGAGCCCTGCCGATTCACGGCGGGGCTCTGCTCATTCCATGAAAACAAGCGAAAAGGCCGAGGCGGACGCGGCCTTTTCGCTTGTTTCGGGTAAGATAGGCGCAGCAACGGCGAAAGGTGCTCGGATGACCCAAGACTACAAATACAAACGCGTTCTTCTGAAGCTTTCCGGCGAAGCCCTGATGGGGGATGCCGGGTATGGAATCGACCCCAAGGTGGTCGAAGATCTGGCAAGCCAGATCAGGCAAATCGTTGATGATGGCATCGAAGTTGCGGTTACGGTGGGTGGCGGCAATATTTTCCGGGGCATGGCAGGATCTGCTGAAGGAATGGATCGTTCGCAGGCTGATTATATCGGCATGCTGGCAACGTGCATGAATGCGCTTGCGCTTCAAGATGGCTTTGAACGCGCTGGCATCGAATGCCGTGTCATGAGCGCGATCGAGATGCGCCAAGTGGCCGAACCCTATATTCGCCGCCGAGCGGTGCGGCACTTGGAAAAGGGCCGCGTGGTCATTTTCGCTGCAGGTACGGGCAATCCTTATTTCACCACCGACACCACCGCTGCGTTGCGTGCGTTGGAAATAGGAGCCGAATGCTTGATGAAAGCTACGAAAGTCGATGGCGTGTACGACAGCGACCCCATGGTCAATCCTGAAGCTAAGAGATTCGACTGCATCTCGTACCTCGAAGTGCTGTCGAAGGAACTGCATGTTATGGATTCCACAGCCACGTCGCTGTGCATGGACAACCAAATGCCCATGCTGGTGTTCGATTTAACGGTTCCGGGCAATATCGCCCGCGTGCTGAAAGGCGAAAGCGTCGGCACTACCGTATGCTGATTCGCGCGGTACAATACGTATAGAAGAAAGATCTTTCCCGCATATCAGTGCGGGGTTCGTAGGGCGGCCGTCTTGCGCAAGCCGCTGTTTTGAAAGGATGACGATGGTAGACGAGATACTGCTCGAAGCTGAAGAGCATATGGAGAAGGCCCTCGTTTCGTTAGGCGATGCATTCGCCAACGTTCGAACCGGAAGAGCTAATGCAATGGTCCTCGACCGCATTCGTGTCGACTATTACGGGGTTCCCACTCCCATCAACCAGATGGCAGCTGTGAAAACACCCGATGCCCATCTGCTGGTCATCGAGCCATGGGATAAATCCTGCTTGGGCGCTATCGAGCACGCTATCAGTGGCAGCGATTTGGGCGTTACGCCTTCCAACGACGGCACCTGCATTCGCCTCCCTTTCCCGTCGCTTACAGAAGAACGTCGTCGTGATTTGGTCAAACAATGCAAAAGCTATGCTGAAGAAGCGCGCGTCGCCATGCGCAACGCGCGCCGCGATGCAAATGCTGCAGCCGAAAAGGCCGTGAAGAACGACGGGCTTTCCGAAGACGACCAGCATCGTGCTGAAGCCGACATCCAGAAGCTTACCGATCGGTATGTCGCGCAGGTCGACGAGCACTTCAAGAAGAAAGAAGCCGAGGTCATGGAGATCTAGCCTCGATGTCTGATTCTGCCTGCATAATCGAAAGGGGGTCGGGGAATGCCGCTTCATAAGCCATTGGATGAGATATTTCCCCATGCGCCGAAGGGCCTTGACCCTGCTGCGATGCATATCGATGATGTGCCTGGGCATATAGCCGTTATCATGGACGGCAACGGCCGATGGGCCAAGCAGCGCGGTAAGAATCGATTGACGGGCCATCATGCCGGCATCGGTGCTGTTCGCGAAACGATCCGATGCGCGTCCGATATCGGCGTGCGTTACCTGACCATCTATTCGTTTTCGAGTGAGAACTGGCGCCGTCCTCAAGATGAGGTCACCGGGCTCATGGATCTGTTCGCCAACACGATGCTAGCCGAAGTCCAGGGCCTACACGAAGAGAACGTGCGCGTTATGACCATAGGCCGTCTCGATGCCTTGCCCCCTAAAACACGGGCTGCTTTTTGCGAGGCGTGGGAGAAGACCCGCAACAACACCGGTATGACTCTGGTCATTGCTGTGAACTACGGAGGCCGTACCGAGCTGATAGATGCCGTGAACAGTCTTGTCGCGGAAAAGCTTTCTCAGTCTGCCGCAGGCGGCGATGCCGTACCGGTCGATGAGGCGACGTTTGCCGCGCATCTCTATGCTCCTAGCGTGCCCGACCCCGACCTGATCATTCGCACCAGCGGAGAAATGCGCATCTCTAATTTTCTGCTTTGGCAGATTGCCTATGCCGAGCTCTATTGCACCGATGTGCTTTGGCCTGATTTCGATCGCTATGAATTGCTGCGAGCCGTGCTCGATTTTCAAGGTCGAACCCGACGTTTCGGAGGCGTGTAACCTATGTCCGAAAACCGCAGCGAACAGCAAGAAACACGTCGCGAGCGTACCAAGCAGGTTATGGCTGACAAGAAAAGCCATGCTCGGCAAGTGGCCTACGATAAGGCGCCCGAAAAGCTCAAGAATGCAACTAACCTGCAGATACGCTTTCGCACCGGATTCGTGTACGTGGCCGTTTCGGTCATATGCGTGCTTGCAAACGATCTGGCAACCACGCTGTACCTGTCCCTGGTGTCGGCTGTATGCGCGGGCGAGTTCTACTATATGATGCGCTCGGATGCAAAGCTGCCCAATGAGGCAATAGGCATCGTCGCTGCCATCCTCTATCCCATCAGCGCTTACCTTCTGGGTATGACGGGCGCTTTCCTGGTGACCATCGGCTTGGTCATGGTACTTCTTGTCTGGTATGTGTTCTGGATG
>Ga0209464_10000174_pt1 | contig 22029 bp, 17 predicted proteins | sample DOMMetBare1Fresh_2_FD_187473 | JGI IMG/M metagenome (GOLD analysis project Ga0209464, IMG submission 187473) | Wetland sediment microbial communities from St. Louis River estuary, USA, under dissolved organic matter induced mercury methylation -... | ecosystem: Environmental > Aquatic >...
GATTCGCGGATGATGATGCGCTGCTTCCGCGTTAGCTTTATGATCATGGCCTTAACGATTTAAAATGATTCTTTAACAAATGTATAAATTTATTGCCGATGTTGGTGCTAGTAAGAAATTTAAGTGACGGGTGATTGGGTGAAGGGTCAAGGTGACGAAAAGGTAGGATACGATGGCCTGGTACTGCTGCTCCTGCTCCTTGCCGTTGTAAAGGTAGCGATTCTGCGCCACATTCACATGCTCGAACAAAATAGTAGTCATAAGTCTACGCTGGGCTATTCAAAAACAAGAGGAAAGACTTCTCCAGAAGAACATCTCCACCCTATAAGCACAAAAAAGCCTGGATTGCTCCAAGCTTTTTTATTCTCGTTTTATGGCGGTTGTAAACCGCTGCTTATGTTCGACGAATTTTCAAAATGCGCCGAGTTTACCACGCTTAATCTACGACTAGTAAGAATTTTTCATTTTATCCAACTTATGCTGTCTCCATGCATCTGCGGCTAACAACTTTACTGTATTAGCATTTGTTATTTTCCCGTTTTTCTTTAATACTGTTTCTGCAGCCTTAAACCAAATTAATGGTATCCCGTCAATTTCTTTATAGGGTTGAAAATCGAGGATGTTTTCTAATTGATTTAACAATACATGTTGTATTGTATTTTTTGCTAATAATGAAAGAATCTCAACTTCTTTACTCTTTCTAATTTCTTCAATTAGTTCTTTTTGGGTGATAAATCTCTCTTCGGTAAGTTTAATTACTTGAAGGAAATTTCTAATAGCTATTTCACTAAAACCATCCCACCAAACATCAACAACACCATCTTTGTTAAATTCTTCATCTAAAAGGAGTTTTCTTTCTTCTTTAGTTAAAAAACACCCAGGTCGTTCATAACTTTTATTTGGAATATCTCCCCAAACAGTCCCCCATCTAGTAGTTTTGGACAGATAATAGTCTGCAGTAAACATATTTTCATAGTACCTTGAAATCGTCAAGCCTAATGTCAAATACAATTCGTTTTCTAAAGGCTTCACAAAAAGACCTTGAGCACCTTCTAACGTATCTTTGAATTCGATATACCCATCATTCTCAAGGGAATGTTTTAACAATCTTAGGAGCTTTACCTTTGTAAGTTTCATTCTAATCTCACTTTTTGGGTCCTATATAGGTAGAAGAACCTGGTTGATATTTTGGATCTTTGGGATCGTACAGTATAGTTTCTGTTTTATGACCATTTTCTTTCATCAATTTTTCTCTTTTTGCAGCAGATCTCTGACCTGATGGTGTATTTGGCTTTATAATCACTTTTTTTCCATCAGGCATTACAGCATCTTTTCTAACCGTCTTTCCATTTTCCAATTTAACATTAACCTCTGTTTTTGCCCCCTTTGACCGCAGTTCTTTTTGTATTTGACGGTGAGCTTCTTGACCTGTTTTTGCTGTTTCTCTTAATCTTTCAACCCCCTTTGATCCTTCTGCGACCTTGTCAACAGCCTTAACCGCTCTCACAGCATCATCAGCATGAGCAGCCATTCTTACACCTATCCCTGCACCTGTAACCCCAGGTATTACGATTGCTAGAGCATCAGCACCTAAAGCCGCTTTTGTGGTTGCACTAACTTTCCCTGTTGTTGCATACTGATAAGCAGCTTCACCCGCATCGTAAAGGGTAAACGCAACATCTAGAACGGTATCCCAAATCCTTCCATCAGGATCAACCCTTGTTATTGGGTTGTTGGCTACATAACCGTATGGTGATTCAGACTCCTGCTCCTCCTTATCGGCGCTAGGGTCTAGGCTATGCCACCTTCCCAATTCCGGGTCGTAGAACCTTGCGCCGTAGTCGTACCAGCCGAAGGGGGTGCCGCCGATGGCCTGGTCCTGCAGCTCCTTGCCGTTGTAAAGGTAGCGATTTTTGTCGGTTGCGTTGTAGCTGTAGGCCAAACCAAACGGATAGTAATCCGTTTTTTGGTCGGCAACCGCCAATCCTCCTGCACCTCGGGAAAAGGTTGCCCGAACATTCCCAAGGTGATCCTTCAGGTAAAAGTAGCAGACGTAGCCACTGCTTGTCTTCCTTGTTAGGCCTTCAGGGTTTACTACGTAATCCAGCGACCTATCTCCCTTGTAAATAAAGTTTCCACAGTAGTAGCTTTGCGTAGTTCCATTGTAGTCAACCCGAACCTTTTCTCCTGCAGCAGTATAGACGTATCGAAGCTTATCCGATTTGGTTACTGAGCTGGGCAGGTTTAGCTCGTTGTACTCCAGTGTAAAACCATTTCTTCCATCGGTTATTGCGTTACCGTTGCGGTCGTACTGGTAGCTCTGCCCAAGCCCCATACCATCAACCCTGGCAAGCTGGTTTCCGCTATAAGCATAGGCCAAGGAAGTGGCAACCCCACTGCCGTTTGTACGCTTCAGCTCCCTGATATTTCCATTAAGGTCGTACAGAATACCCCGCTCCTCGTAGGCCGAGCTGTTGTTCCATCCCCCTGCAAATATCCTATAATCAGCAGCCGTTAGCCTATCTAGAGCATCGTATGTGTATCCATAGCCTTGGGTGCTTCCCGAAAACCAAACCACGCCTGATATATTGCCATTGTGCTGTGCCATACCATCGTTTACGCCCGAAACCTCTTCGTTGTAAAGCAGCTGTTCGGCAAACAGGTCGTCACCAGGTGCCATGGGCCTGTTAATGCCAGAAAGCCACCCCCGAATATTGTAACTGTAATCCACCTTTTGCAACCCTCCTGCTAGGTGCTTTGCCTTTAGCTGCCCCAACTCATTGTACGAATTCTCGGCAAGTGCTATGCGCCCACTTCCATCACCAGCAATTTGTTGCTCCACCTTCAAGGGCCTACCTTGCTGATCGTATGTAAAGAAGCGGTCAATGCTCTGAGTTGTCCCGCAAACAACTTGTACGGTACGCTCCTGCACCAAGCGATTTCCAAAATCGGGGTACTCGTACTTACTGCATACCCTCTCTGTACCTCCCGCGTAAAGCTGTCGAACCTGTTGTACGATGCGACCTAACCGATCGAAGTAGCTAGTGCTAAATAAAAATGTATTCTCACCAAGCACCCTAACGGCACTACCCGTGACCAAACCAAACACCGACCTACAGTAGCCGCCTCCAAAACCATCATCGTAGCCCGATATTTCATCGTCTGCACTAAATGGTAGATGCCAGTTCCCATAGCTATCGTAGTATATTGCAGTAAGGTACTCTATAGCACCATCTGCACTTGTAGGAAACGATTTTTCGGTATAATATAGTGTAATGGGGGACTCGCTCGCTTCTTCACTCCTGCTACGAGGGATCGTTCCGCTATATAGGCTGTAAATAGCATCCTGTAGCACCTCTGCAGAGATAGCGCTGGATGTAAACGTTATCAGCCCTGTTACGACTGGACGATTATACTGGTCGTAACGAGTAAACAGCCATTTTCCTTTCTTTCGTAGCTCACCATCTTGGGATGCCACCAACCTATCCCACGAGTCATAAACCATATAAACAGGCTCAACACCTGGCAATTTCTTATAGATCATCCTCTTTTTAGCATCGTAAGCGTAGCAGTAGGCTAAAGCACCAAGCGATTCGGAATCCCCCCCTTGTGCTGCCGAAAAACCGGGTAGTCCTACAAAACCAGGCCCAAGAGTAAGGGTCGCTCCCGATTCGACTATGTACCGAGAGCTGCTCGTACTACTAAGCGTTGAGGAGGTTTTTACAATTGTAGCGGATTCGTTTCCTTGTGACACATTGCTGGCAACAAGGCTTGAAATATACTTAGGAGGTAAAACATAGCGCAACAAACCATAAATATCGTAAACGTAGTATGTGTCTACTTCAGATATGGCCCCATCGGAGTTCTTTACAAAGCTACGCTTAAGTATTACCTGCCCCTGCTTGTCCTTATACTCCTCGACTGAGTTCAACAGCCCTGCCGTCCAATTTTCGTTGTAGCTTACAACCTTAAAAAGCTCGCCAGGAAGGAAAAAGCCACTAGCAGCTAGATTTCCTGCATCATCAATCTTAAATAATCGAACGGAATTAGCGCCATTTGTTCCATAGGCTATCTTTTGAGTATGCCCTTCCCCTGGCTGCCACTCCAGACCCGGAGCCCCTTGTTCTACAACTCTGTTTAATGGCGAATCATCAAACAAAGTAACGGCGTACGGATAAGGATCATGCACAACGCTGTTACTTTGCAAATTGTAAAACTTATAGTGATCACAAGTCGTGCTGTAAGCTGCATCTATTGCATTATTTTGAAAAGCACCTACCACGCCAGGGCCCGTTGCGTACGGCAAATACTTCTTAGACTCTCGCCCGTAACCATCATACTCAACAGGTTGAACAATATCGCCACCTAATGGGTTAGCATTAACTGAAATGGACTGCTGCAAACGCCCCAACCCATCATAGTACGAAACAACTTCAGTGGCTTCGCCCGCATCGCCATTTGGGGTTAGTGGGGTAATGCTATGGATGTAGTTCTTGCCAACAGTTGGCTTGGCAACCCCCTTTAACGAGGCAGAGGAGTAGGATGCAGAAGAGGAAGATGTGCTATACTGAATACTCCATCCATCTTTTTGCAAGCTTCCATCGGTTGTAAACACAATTAAAATTGCAGAACCGGTTGAAGTGAAGGTTGGTGGTAGGCTTGAGCCCGAGAAGGACCCCAACAAAGGAGATTCGGTACTATTTCCATCATAAATTCTAACAAAATCGTATCCATCTTCTGTATCGAAGCTGGTAAATGACACCTGCACTTTTGATGCTCCGGTAGGTATAATCAAGTATTGCGCGCTGAAGTTGTTCGGATAGAGGGAGGTACCGCTTCCATCGTCGAAAATTCCCGCTTGTGATGTGTACGTCCCTTGCGCATTGCATAATATTGGGAATAGGAACAAAAGCATCAGGCTAATCTTTCCCCTTTCACTTAATACTTGTATAATTTTTTTCATACCAATTCTCATATGGCGTTCAACTCTAGTTGTTTTGGTTAACTTGGATGCTTATGCTTTGCGTTCCGTTTGTTATGGTTACAATACCGAAGCGGCTGTAGCCTGTCATATTCGTAGTACAGCTAATCCCAAGCATTCCTTCCGTCATCTTTGTAGCAGTAATATGCTGTGCATTAACACTCTGAACACTCCAAGTCGGATTAGACGAAACATAAACATAAACCATATACCCCTGCGATGGCACAGTCACGCTCGTTTTGTCTGCACTTAAGCTTGATATAGAACTCTGCGTTTGACTAACTTCTACCGTTTGCTTCAAACCATTTCCACTTAACGTTATGGCTCCAGTTCGGGCAGAACCTGTATTTTTTTGGCAAGTAATAGAAACATTAGCATACCCCACTCCTGAACTTGGGCTTACATTCATCCAGTTAGGCGCAGCAATATTCCACGCAATTCCCTCATTAGAAATCACTTCCATACTTTGAGCGCCTCCCAATTCAGCAAATTCAAACCTACTTGCAGCTGTATACAGCTTTTGATTTTCTTTTGGTACTATCAGCACATACTCTTTTTGAGACGTAATATTAGAAGAAATAGTAAGTAAAGCAGGAGAACTAGCCGCACCTTCAGTCTTTTTATAAAAATACACCCTTCCGTTCCCAGTCCCAATTTTTTCCGTTAACTCAAGCCAATCTACATTGCTTGAAACACTCCATTGAACATCTGTATAAATATTAACAAAGTTACTAACAAAGCTGTCAACAAAAACAACACTAGGAACACTAATTGTGAACGAAGGCTGTTGGAGAATATAAACTTTAAAACTTTTATCCCCCTGTGTAATAACAACTTCTCCAACTCTAGCATCACCATAATTCATAGTAGTAGAAACTGTAACATTGCCAGAATTAATACCAGAAGTACCCCCAAGAGACAACCAGCTAGCATTTGTTGATACGCTCCAACTACCAACCGCTTCAATCCACAAATTTTGTTGCCCCCCTTTATAGTTGAAAATTAGAGCATATTGATTAGGGATAATAAAATTTGGAGAGCCATAATTATACGCAGATTGTACTTTACCATTATGATCAAGCGATGCTTTTAACCTACCGTTATTGTCATAATGAAATGATTTTTTTATTCCGTTTTCGTCAATTATCGCAGAAACACCTACCCCTATTCGATGATCATAAGTAACCATCTTTGAACCTTGAGGATATGCTCGTAGTTCATCAATTACACCATTTCCTGAAATAGTTACAATCGAAGTTGCATCGACAATGCATTTGAATTTAGTCCACCCATTGATTGAATGCAAAGCAATTGGACTACTTTTAGCCTCCTGTATAGAGCAAGTCCCGCTACCATCCTTCAACCAATATGAAACCTCATAAGGAATAGATGAATTGCACAACCAAGTTATAGAACCTCCTACCAAACTGTAAACCCATTTACCCATAGGGGCTGTATCATCACTAATTGCTCCCCCATTGTACGACCACCCAACCTTCAAACTATCTTCAAATGAAGTGTATGCAACATCAGCGTAAGATGAATTCTCTAATTTTGCAATTACAACATCACCTTTAGAATCCCATAAAAAGCAATTCTTTTTTCCATCAAAACTAGTGTACTGAAGAAGGTTTCCGTTCGAATCGTACATATCAAAGCTTACCTTCCTTCCTCCTCCTTTTAGAGTTGAGTCTTCAACATAAGCTTTGCTTAGCAATGGCAGTAACCCAAATAAACTATATTTTTCAGTTTGCTTTTCAACCAATCTTCCGCTGTTCCTATACTTTATAACCTCTGTTGGTTTATAGTAGTGATAATCACTCCACATCTTTTTTGTAAAAAGATCTGAACTTGCTATTGCATAGTGATAGCTGACTGATTCAGACTCAACATTCCCATTGCCCAAAGAAGTATTCTCGTTAATTAGTAGATTATTCGTATTATAAAAGTAATTTTTTGTAGTTGCAACTGAGTATCCATCAAAAAAAGACTCTTCCTTGACCTCATCAAGGAGCGTCTCTCCTGAGAAAATAGGATAATAACCTATAACATTCTGCGAATAGATTTTAAAAGAATAACACCCATTAATAAATCCAAGGCCCTCGGCATACGATCCAACGCTACCTGTTTTGATTCCATAATATACATCCGAAGGAACAAAATGGTATTTATAAGATTTCTTAGATTGTAATACGTCATTTGAACTATATATCAACTCATCAACCATAGTCCCGTTTGATGGCAAATGAATATCCTGATAAACTGGCAAATAAAGTTGAATATAACTTGGAGGTGCATTAGATAGCTCTGCATTATTATAAAAATTCTTCTCAATATATCCTAGTTTACGTCCTTTATCATTATAGCTACTTTCAACAACTTTACTATATCCAACACCAGACCCACAGCCAAATTGAGAAGATACATAAAAACTTTTACCTGTAATAATAGTCTGATCACAAGGATATAATGTTTGTCTTGAACAATTGTACTCAAACTCATTCAAAGAGCTAAATGTCAACAATCTAAGCGGAGAATAGTTTACACCGCCCGTATATGTATATTTTTTTTGAATTTGCCCCATTTCCGAAGTCGAGGTAATTGACTTAACTCGCAGACCATTCCCTTCCGAAATCCCCGTCAATCCATCTTTGTCAAATTTATTTAATTCATAATCCAACACTGTTGAACCTCCGGCTGGATAGTCAATTCGAATGAGAATACCGGCCTTACTCGCTTCCTCATTTGGCACCATAGAATTACCTTTAAGCCAACTATCATACGTATTTGCTTCGGAAAACAACACCCATGAACGTGGGTCTGGGACAAAACACTTATTTCTGTTTGCTCCATTATAATTCCCCCAATAATCCACCGCATAAGAGTCTTTAGGTGGTAATTCTAGGTTAGAGTATGAAAACACGTAAGGTGAAATACCCGACTCTTGAAATGACGTAAGTTTTAATCTGTACAGAGCCTCTTCTCGCATCTTATTGTTATTCCCAAGCACATCGTAATACCCCCCTCCTGTAGTTCTTTGAGATTTAAAATAACCATAGCTAAACCTAAATCTCTTCAAAACACAACCTTTATTATCAATAACATCAACACTATCCAACTTACAATCATTCACAATATCAAGTCTATTGCTTTTATAGAACTTTATAATAATTGTGCCATCTGTAACAGTACTCGGATACAGCTTTTCTTCATTAGTAAATTGTGCACTAATATTTAATTTCAAGCTACTCGTATCCACATTTTTGGGAATAGCAGGATTTATTCTATAAGCAGGTCCGTTATAAGGTCTCGGCAAGTTAGTGTACCCGTAACTTCTTATTTTCTCAAATGATTGTGAAACACTTGGATGATTATAAACAGAGGATGTTCTATCATAATTCAACGTTAAGTTTTTACCATTAAGTGAAATAATTTTTGTTAAAACCCAATAACGACCCTGCACGCCATCTACAAAGGCACTACTAGAAGTCCCCCCACTCCAAGGCATAACAGACAATGAATACCCTTTTGTCTCTACCATTTCTTCAAAATAATAGGACACTCCTGACGGATCTGTAATTTTCCAGCTTCTTTGATTTTGTCCTATAAGCTCAACCTTATAGTTTTTTTTATTTAAGACTACGAATTCATTACCATTCCATGGTTTCATAAAAGTTAAAGAAACTCCACCCAAATTAACCTTAAACATATCAGGTTCAGAATCATAACTATTCAAGTCATTTTCAAATAACCTGATATCGTTCATTAACTGCCTATTATCTTGAAAATTATATCCCGTACTTAATAAATAAGATTGGGATGGATTGCTTTTATTTAACCCAGGTAGGGGATTGAAATTTGAAGGAGGATTTTCTATAAATGCTTGATGAGGCAAAGTGTAAACACTACCCCCAATACCTGCACTGCAAAAATCTGGATAGAATTTAGTTGCAGCCCCTAGATCATCTCGATCATTAATGATTTGGGCTATTGAACCAAAGTTCATATTCCAACCCAACCCAACCCAACTGGCCTCTTCTGCGACCTTTAGTCCTCCTGCATGATAAGTTAAATCTACAGATAATTGGGCTCCATCACTACCAATCTTATAAATTGGAATACTAATCGATGGAATCCCAGTATAATCATTAATAGGAATTTCACCATATTTGATAAACTGGTAAGCTGTCGGTGAAACTGGAGTTAACTTTGGAATATACCTATCAATCTGACCAAACAATTGATTTACAATTATAAAAACAAACAAAAACGTGAAGTTTTTCTTTAAATTAAAGAATTTCATACCATATACTATTAATTTTCACTTCACAAATTTAATATTCTTTATTACAACTCACACTCGGCGATTTCAATTTCTTCTCAAAAAAACTTAATACAACTTCAATACTAAATGAGCAACACGTCTGTGCTTTATGTTGCTTTTTCGCAGATATTTCTAACTTTGTAGTAAAATAACTGAATTTATGCCGAAAAATAAGCTTAAAGCCTTTTCCTTACCCGAATTGCTGGTGGTTTTGGTTATCATAGGAATCCTAGTTTTGCTTGCCCTTCCAAGCCTTACCCCGTTAATATCTCGTGCTAAAAGCGCTGAGGCACAACAGCAGCTTACATTCTTACATTCGCTCGAAAAAACGTACTTCTACACATACTCCAGATACTCTTCGAACCTTGAGGAGCTTGGATTCGAACAGCAGCTGCTTACTACCGATGGTGGTAACGCAAATTACAGGATTGAAGTTGTAGAGGGTTCTGATAGAACATTTAAGGCTACCGCTACTGCCATAGCCGACTTTGATGGCGATGGAACTTTTAATGTTTGGGAGATCGATCAAGATAAGCGGTTAAAGGAAGTAATTAAAGATTAACATGCTGATACTGCTTACTCTATCAGCCTTACCTTTAGCATATACCGATTTTAAATACCGGTACGTTCACCTGTGGGGCATCATCAGCTTTCTGATAGCATCGTTGGGCTACTTCTTTTTAGAGCGACCTGTTAGCATTCTCGAGCTGGGTCTTTCGTATGGGACAATTGCATTTGTTTCATTACTAGCATTAGGAATCACATACTTTAAGTTGAAAAAAAGATACGCTTTAAAAGAAATCGCAGGATGCGGTGATCTTCTGTTTTTTGTAGCAACCCCCTTAATACTTCCCTTAGAATCCCTTCTTGTATTCCTGATTCTAGCATGTACTGCTGGGATTGCTCACTACCTTTTTGTTCATTGGCTCTACAGCAGAACGATAACCATCCCTCTTGCTGGTTGGGGGGCTTTACTTCTTATCTGCTTCTTACACATTCGCCACCTATGGTAAACAACAGCATTCCAACAGAGCTATTAAACGAGGTTACAGCTGCAACTGCATGGCAGTACAGAGTAGTACCCTTCGATAAAAAAGGGAATAGGCTATTCTGCTATTCGGACATGCTTTCGAATGAAGTAGAGCAGGAGCTGGAGGTTGTTCTCGGATATCAGATTTCGCTAACATCGCTCCCTTCTGCACAGGTTGACACGCTGCTAAACAAGCATTATGGAGTACTGGCAACTAGTAGCACCTCTTCTTCGCCAAGCATTCCGGTTGAAGCTGGTTTTACACATACAAATGAATTCCTATTCGCACTTATTTCTGAGGCACACTCGTCTAACTCTAGCGATATACACATAGAGGCATACGAAGAAGAGTGCAGAATACGACTCCGAATTGATGGAAAGCTTGTGCAGCGCTACACATTAGCGAAGGAGACATACCCAGCCTTTATTAATCAAATAAAAATCCTTGCCAATCTCGACATATCAGAAAAGCGCTTACCTCAAGATGGACGTATTCTTTACAATAGAGATGGGGTTAAGCTGGATCTACGGGTATCTGTACTACCCTCTATTTACGGCGAAAAAGTTGTACTGCGACTACTCACACGTAGTATCGAACTTTTAGACATCAGAAACCTTGGGCTAACTGCTACCCAGCTCAGGCAGTACCTTGCAGCCATTCGAAAACCTCATGGCCTTATTCTAATAAGCGGACCAACTGGTTCTGGTAAAACGACAACGCTTTATGCAACACTTAGGGAGCTCAACTCCGAATCGGTAAACATTCTGACCATCGAAGACCCTGTTGAGTACACCCTTAATGGAGTGAATCAGGTTGCTCTAAAGGATGAGATTGGGCTAACTTTTCCTGAAGCTCTCCGAACTTTCCTACGGCAAGATCCCGATATAATCATGCTAGGTGAGATACGTGATCCAGACACCGCTCATATGGCAATTCGCAGCTCGTTAACCGGTCACCTTATATTTTCCACAATACACACCAACTCTGCTTGGGGTACAGTTGCGCGTCTAGCAGATATGTCGATCCCACACTACCTAATAGCCGATACACTAAATATGGTAATTGCCCAACGTTTGGTTCGACTCCTATGTCCGCTCTGTAGCAAAGCAACAGGCACAAACGAGCTAAACCATCCATTTGCTCATCTTGCCGAAAAAAATGTCGAAACAATCCGTCAGCCAATCGGCTGTGAGTCTTGCCTCCATACTGGGTACAAGGGTCGAAAAGCAATCTACGAGGTTATTCCGATAGATACAGAACTCGTAGAGCAAATTAAACAAGGTAACTTTAACGTCTCTGACCTACTAAAAAAGAAGCAAATTAAAACACTGAGAGATAGCGCGCTAGAACTCCTACATGCAGGCGCAACCTCTCTTGATGAAGTATTACCTATACTAATTGAGATATAACAACCATGATACGAAAGCTTTTCAAACTTATTCTATTAGCATTCTTTTCAATTGCCCTAACTCCGCTTTACGGGCAACAATCTGATGCTCTAAAGACTCAGCTAGACTCTCTTGCAAAGCAAGTTCCAGAATTTAATTCTACTGTAGATATCTCAGTTGCACGAATGCCTTTAGGTGAACTTTTTCGTTCTATTGCTCGCTCAAACAATATAAACATTACTGTTAAACCAGGAATAGAAGAACAAGTTGCTGCAAACTTTACAGGCGCCAAAGTATCCGACGTTCTTTCCTACCTAATATCCTCCTATAAGCTACAATACGAGATCATTGGTTCTATAATATGCGTCTCTCCTCGCAAGGAGATTCCTATAGCACTTCCTGAGGCAAGGGTAAGCTTCAACAAGGATAGTAGAACTGTCTCGTATAACCTCAATGGCGAGTTTTTTGCTTCAGCCATGGAACGTTTTGCTTCGGCATGTGGAGTAAATGTTATTGTGCCTAACGCGCTTGGAGGTAGAAAAGCTGTTGGTTTTGGTAATGGACAGAATCCCGGAGCTGCCATAAAATCTATAGCAGCTAGCAACGATCTGGAAGTATTTCAGAATAGCGATAGCGTATGGGTCTTTAACCTTCCAGCTTCACTACCAAACAACAGTAGCACAGGAGGTTTTCGTCGGCAACAAACAACAAATTTATCGACCAATATAGTGGTCGATTCGCTAGGTCGAATCACCATTAATGGTTCAAACATATCAATTGGTGACGTAATTGTAGAGCTTTGTAGCAAGCTAAAAAAGGGATACTACTTTTTTACACCGGTTACAGGGCAGGTTAACCTTTACCTTGCCAACGTTCCATTTGACGACCTGCTAAGCGCTATGCTTGAAGGAACAAAGTATTCGTATAAAAAAGAAAATGGATACTACGTTTTTGGAGAAAAAAACAGCAAGGAAGTTTTCGACAATCAGGTAATTCAATTAAAATACAGAACAGTTGATAAGCTTGACACCTTTATTCCTAATTCACTAAAAGAGGGACTTCAAATACAGACATTCGTAGATCAAAACAGTTTTATTGTTTCTGGATCTGGAATTGCAGTAAGACGCTTTGCTGATTTTATTAGACAAATCGACAAGGTTGTACCTCTTATCACCATCGAAGTTATGATTGTTGATGTTAATAAATCTACAGGCATCAGCGCTGGTGTTGAAGCAGGGCTTGGTCAAGCCGCCACAAAAACAACAGGTTCAATTAGTCCAGGAGTAGATATGAAGCTCAGCACATCTTCAATTAATAGCCTTATCAATGGCTTCAACGGATTTGGTGTAGTAAAAATAGGCAAGGTAACTCCAGACTTTTATCTCAACATTAAAGCTCTTGAAGAAGCAGGTAATATCGAAATAAAATCGAGCCCAAAGCTATCAACGCTTAATGGATACCAAGCAGAACTTAAGAGTGGCCAAACAAAGTACTATAAAGAGGTAAACAACAACTACTTTGGAACTCAGAACCCCTTACAATCAACCTCCTACACTTGGAAAGAGATTAAAGCCGATTTTGAGCTAAAGATAACGCCAATCGTTAGTGGAGATGAACAAATTACGTTAAACATTGAAATCAAGCAGGGCGATTTTACGCCTCGTGAGTATGTTGACTCTCCCCCTGGAACAACAAATAGAAGCTTTAAATCGCAGGTTCGAATTCGAAACGAAGAGATGGTATTACTTGGTGGACTTGAGCGAGTTGCTAAAAGCGATAACTCTAAAGGGCTACCGCTTATTGCTCGCATTCCTGGCCTCAAATGGCTTTTTGGGTCAGCATCTAAATCTAAATCGGAAAGCAAGCTCACTTTCTTTATTAAGCCAACCGTAATATATTAGGCTATGCTACCTCATCAACTTATATACTCCCTAAAGAAGGTATATGTTGCAACTTTTAACGCAGCAAGCAACAACCTACCTTCTTTTCAAGTATTCGAAGTTTTTCTGCGAAAGGAAGAGTACTCGCTTAAACGACTTGGTGGTATTGAGGATATTCCTAAAACCGCACCTGTAGTCTTGCTTGCATTTGGGAACGGGGTTATAACAAAAATTTCGAAAGAACAGGAAGCTCCATTTGATGATCTAATCCCACAACATAGGCAATCAGAATTTATACACTCCAACACTACCCTTTCTGGATCTAAGGCAACTTGTTTTGCTCCGAATAGTCTATTTGAACTTGCTTCATCTTTTCTTAGTAAAAAGAGAATTGTTCACCGTGGCTTTGCTGCAATTGAAGGAATCAATGGTTTAAAGCAAATAAACCAACAAAATATAGTAGTAACACTACCAGGCATTATTGTTGAGAATAAAGGTGGAATAGCAATACTTCAAACAAGTATAAATCGTTCTTCTCAACGATTTTTGAACGATGAATACCTTCCAGAAGAATTGGCCGCACTCCTTACTGGCATTGCCCTGCTTTCGTATAGGATAAAACTTAAACGATCGTATCCAAACGAATTCGAATATTTTGTGCTAAAGCGTCTGCTCCTGCGCTCTTATGGGGCAATCCTATTTGTAATTTTTTCGATTCTGCTTTTCAACCATCTTCAGTATAGCACCCTTTTACAACAACACCCTCTAGTCGAAAGCGAAATAAATTCACTTAAACTTCGTATTGCTTCTGCAAAGGCACAAGTAAAGCTGCTTGGTGTAACAGAGTCTTCATCCGAACCCCAAAATCTTGCATTCTTTTCCGATCGTATTGGCATTATAACTCCCAATGGAGTAACCCTTACCAAATTGTCTTTTAATCCAATAGCAGGACAAGTAGAATCTGGGGACATCACCGATATACAACGAAATGTGGCAGAAATTACAGGGACTACAAAAGCCTCTACTGAAGTAAATATGCTGATTAACAACTTAAAAAATGAACGATGGATTAACGATTGTGTGCTTTCAGACTTGTCCTATCTTAACGATAAAGGCTTCTACCGTTTCTCTATTCTAGCTCATTTAAAATAACTTTTATGGATAGAAAAACATCCAATACTTACCTCTTGCTTTATGCGCTCATACTTATCCTTTTAGTATGCCTTGGGTACAGGACTGCCATAGAACCCCATTTACAACTTAAGAATGATGTAAAAAACCTTTCGAATATGGGTGATACACTTAGTAGGCTTAACAACCTCATCAGGAAAGCAAAAAAAAGCAGCGTGCTTAGTTCAAATGAGAGTGCTGAAAAAGGTTTTGCAGGTTTAGTTTCGATATGCCAACAAGAAAACACCACAATTGTTAAAAACAAACCAGTATTCGTACGAAGCAATGCAGATATCAAAAAGATACTAATTGTCGAAATTGAAGGCAGCTATACTTCACTTGTTCGAGTTTTACACAAAATCGAAACGTCGCTATACTTAGGCAAAGTTGTTACTACATCTTTCTCTACACAATATGATATGACACAGAAGCAGAAGCACCTCACGTTAAAGCTCATATACGCCATATCAGATAAAGGTACGCAAACCGAGTAAAATGAATAACACTTAACTTGATTCAAATGAGAAACCATTCAATAAGTTTAAAAGTAGGACGCCCCTCGCTTTCTATAACAATGCTTTTATGTTCATTTCTACTGTCTTCCTGCCATGATTTTTTTGAAAAAAATATCGAGGATGATGTCGTTACAATGATTTCTCCATCTGATGGAACATCGTCGTCAATATACCTCCAAAAATTCTTTTGGAAGCCAATTGATGGAGCGCGTGATTTTCACATACAGCTGGTTACACCATCATTTGAAAAGATAAAAAAAATAGTGTTGGACACAGTCGTTTCTGGTACAAACTTAACAGTAATGTTAGCTCCTAATAAATATCAGATGTCTATTTTTGCGACCAATGCAGGGTATCAATCAAAAGTTACAACTTTATCATTTGAGATTATAGAATCTTACGATTTAAGTCCACAGGAAATGAATCCTATATTCCCGTCAAATCAATCTGCGACTAATTCAACATCGGTTTCATTTAAATGGGATACAATTACGGGGGCAACCAGCTATATCTTCGAGCTATTCGATGCTGCAGGTAAAACAGTAGGAGGTGCAATCACAGTTCCTACAAGCTCTATCACCATCCCCTCCTCAGACTTGAAAATCAGCCAACTTACAGAACAAGCATACTCATGGAGAATATTTGCTCGCAATGAAATTTCAGATTCGAAAGCGTCAATCTCCCGATTCACAGTAGACAGGACTGCTCCTGCACAACCAAAAACCATACAACCCAAGGCATCTGACACCACCCAAATAGCCGCGGCTCAGTTTTCTTGGACAAAGATGACAGATATAGGAACACCTATAACCGATTCTATCTTTATTGCAAGTGACCAAAGCTTCACATCTGTTGTTGCCAAAGCACAATGCAACAAAAATACATTTAGCTATTCATTCCCAAACACTTCAGCAACCTACTATTGGAAGCTAAAACAAACTGATGCAGCCGGCAATTCTACTGAAACTCAAACCTACAAGCTGCTAGTTATACCCAACAATTAGCCTTATATGGATAAAAAAAATAAGATAAGCACATTTATACTCCTACTGCTTGTTGTTGCAATATGGGGAGCCGTTGTATATCGCATATACGAAGCTCGACATGGAAGCATCGTTGCCCCACCCTTTTCACTAAATAGCATAACAGAAAATGCAGATTCGACAATCGTACTTAACCTAAAGTACAGAGATCCATTTCTGGGCACACAAATCATACCAAGTAAAACACCTGTAAAAAAAGTCGGAAAACTTCAGCCTATGCAACCAAAATCGAATGTGGTTAGCTACCAATCGATGCTAAGTAATGTACGTAGAGGTATCACTTTCAATGGACTTATTGCCAATCGAACTAAAAGTGGCTACATGGGCATCGTACAGACCAATGGAGAAGTTCGGTATATAAAATTGAACTCTAGCATAGATTCGCTGATTGTAACCTATATTGGAAAAGATTCCATTGTTTTAAAAGGAAGTCATACCTACTCTATTCGTAAAATTCAGTAAATTATGAAAATAACGCACTCTATTCTTATCGCTACATATGCGTGCATACTTTTGACTACTTCGTGCACGTCTTCTACTATCATGCCCAATAGTAATGTTAGGTACTTGTCATATGCCGACTCCTCGGTAAGATTTAGCATTGCAGAAATAGAACAACAAAAAATGGGTGATCGAGCAAAGACATACTACTACTTTCGAAAAAATAACATACATATTAATGAGGGATTCATCGATGGATATCCTTTAAATGGAGAGTATTTAGTATACAACTCTTCAAATCACCTTATTTGCTCTGGATACTTTAGGAAAGGTCTCAAAGAGGGAAAATGGATGTATTGGAACGCAAAAGGAGTACTAACAGGAATTGTAGAATACTCAAAAGGCAAATATAAAAAAACACTACTGCCGAAATATCCAAAGGCAAAAAAAATTGAACCAAAAGGCGCTTCTGATACTTCAAAACATAAATGGTACCGCATTTTTAGATTAAAAAAAGATGCTAAAACGAAATCTTAGAGCAGGAGTACTCTACTATACGCTTTTTGTTGCTCTTGTTATGCTTCTGATCGTAGGACTTTTCGTCCTTATAGCATACCAGGAAGGCTTTTTTATGTCTAACCTTAAACGCTCGGAAAGAATTAGCTCCTACTTTTCTTCTGCTCTTGCTTTATGCTTAGCAAACCCTAATCCCGATAATTACTCCAAAAAAACAACCCTATTCGAAAACGATAATGAGTCAACCCTTGAAATAGCTCAATTTAAATGGGGATTTTATAATGTTCTCACAATTAAAACTACCGAACTACCCACGCAAATATCAAAGTCTTACCTAGTTGGCATCACCCCCAACGACACCATCCGACAAACAGGGCTGTACTTGCGTAATAATTATTCATACCTTTCAGTGTCAGGTAGTACTTTACTTACAGGAAGAACATACCTGCCTCAGTCTGGTATTGCTTCATCTTCAATAGAAGGTAATGGCTACACTTCCGACTCGCTTTTATATGGGTTGAAACTTCTTAGTAAAGACAAGCTACCTTCCTACTACATTAATAGGTTAGAAAGTGTAATTGGGAGACTAGAAAGTATAAAAAGCGAAGGAGGTATGCCAACGAAATTGCGTAATACATCCTTTAGCAACCCTACTAGTGTTATTGATATTTCCGACAACATACCAAACTTAAGTATTGAAGGAAATGTAATTATACGATCGAAAAATAAGCTTATCCTTAATCGTAAATCTAAACTAAAAAATGTAATTGTCTTTGCCCCTTCAGTTTATATCGAAAATGGATTCAAAGGATGTTGTCAAATCTTTGCTACGGATACTGTTATTATACAAAGCGGAGCAGTACTGCACTACCCAAGTGGTATTGCTATCCTTTCGAACAGCAGAGGATACTTAGAAGTTGATAGCACATCTAGAATATATGGTTATGCCATTGTGCATAGCCAGGATAATGCTAAAATTGGTTTACGGATTAAATCCAGTGCTGCAATTTTTGGATACACATTTTGCAATTCGAAAGTAGATCATCAAGGAACAGTATTCGGCTCTCTCTATGCGTATGGATTAGAATTTCGGACTGGATGGGGACTTTATACGTCTTCTCTTTTCAATGCAAAAGTTCTTGGCAGAGAGCTCTCTCCTTGCTATCTTTTCCCCTTTGTTTCACCAGGACGAAAAGCCGTAATTGTAAATCTTCCATGAAAAAGCTAAAAGGGTCAACTATAATTGAAGCTGTAATTTCTGCACTTATAATACTCATATCTTTTAGCCTTGCACTTACTACTTTGGTGCAGATAAATGCAAAAAAAAGTGGAACGGACTTCTACTATGCTCAATCATCTATAGATTCAATTTTAAATGAAATTAAAACCACAAAGACAATCACCCCACAAATAATTGTTTACAAATGGGGCAGCCTCTCCATTGAAGAACTTAAACCTGCCGAATATGGATGCATACAGCTTACATTTAAAGCAAGTTCTTCTGCTGGCGAACTAATTGATAAACGAACAGTAGTAATAGATTCAAGCTTTGTTTTTCATGAACCATAAGCTAAAAGGGTATACAATTCCAGAACTTCTTATTGCAATGCTCCTAAGTAGTATTGTACTTATTGCTGTACTATACGGATTTCAGCTTATAGGATGGCAGCTTATTAGTACACAAAAAAAATCATTGGCAACAACAGATGCATCTATTCTTTATGCTACATTGAAAAATGATTTTAACGGATCCGATTCAATTTTACAAAATAAAGACACCCTCTTTTTCTATAAAGATTCTCTTACTATACGCTACTATACTGATAGCTTAATGCTAATAAGACAGCATTACCAAAGGTTAGATACACTTTCTGCCCACACTAAGCTTACAGATATTAAATTCGACTCAATTGTAGAAAATTATATTACCGCAGTTTCCTTATGTATTGATATTAATGGTAAATATGTAAATTTTCATTTCGAAAAAAAGTATAATCCTGCAACAATTTTCGAAGTTCACTCCTCAATTATTGAAAAAAAATGGGCATCAAAATACAAGAAGTAAGAAGTACTACAGAAATTACTAGTAGCCACAAAGCCACTAGTAATCGTTTTTCAATTGAATTAATTACTAGAAAAAAGCTTAATGACAAACAAAAGGAACGCTTCTTTTCGGAGCTCCATGTTCTTCTATCTTCTGGTTTGGATATTGGAAAATCATTCGTCATACTTATGTCCGATATTTCGAAAAAGCAAGAACGTAAGCTGATTGAAGATATACTTAACCACATAATAATTGGGAAGAACCTATCCGAAGCAGTTACAAATACGAAACTTTTTTCACCTATCGACTCTGGAGTACTACGTATCGGAGAAGAAACAGGAAGAATTTCTGATTCGTTGAATTTTCTTTCTGATTACTATGCTAAGCGAAACCATAGACGAAAACTTGTAACAAGCGCGCTTTCATATCCCGCAATAGTTTTTGCCACCGCCATATTGGTTGTATTCTTCATGCTAACAACCATTGTACCAATGTTCGAACAGGTTTACGCACGATTTAGCTCTGAATTACCTCCTATTACAAAAACAATAATTAGCATATCAAAGCATACCTCATCCATTAGCTTAACTGTTCTTGTCGTAATTATTTTTCTCGCTATAAGTACTTACCTTTTAAAAAATAACAAAAGCTACCGACGCATAACCTCAGAATTAATTCTTCGAATACCAATTATTGGAAGTATAGTTGCGAAAACTTACCAAGCAACCTTTTGCAATCTAATGTACTTACTATCAACGGCCAAAGTTCCAATACTCGACAGTATTAATCTAATGGCAAATGTTATCCATTTCTACCCCTATCAACAAGCATTTATACAAATACAACAGGAACTAATTATCGGAATCCCCCTTTCACAAACAATGGCAAAGCATAAAATATTCGAAGGTAGGCTGGTTGCTTTAGTAAGGGTCGGCGAAGAGGTTAATAAGCTCGACAGTATGTTCGAAAAGTTGTACCAACAACAAACAACAGAACTCGAGCATCGTATCAAAATTGTAGGAAATATTCTTGAACCAATACTTATTATTGTTGTCGGCATTTTTGTTGCATTTGTTCTTGTTGCTATGTACCTCCCAATGTTTAGATTGGGAACTACAATCAACTAGCTGATCAATTTTAACAATTTAATATAACACCTTTTCTATGAGATTAACTAGTTCATTTTTTCTGCTCTTTCTACTTTTACAGAGTATCAGTTATTCCTACGCCCAAAATTGGAATAGTAATGCTGGATTTTTATACTACAATCAAGGAAATGTAGGTATAGGAACAACGACACAATCATCAGCAAACTTACATATTGGAAAACAAGAAGCTCGTGCCAACTCAGTTGGTGAGGTAATCAGGCTATCCTTACAGCCATATGGACATACTGGAGGTCCTTGGAATTTCGTTACCAGAGATTCTGAATTCAATGCTTATTTAAGTTTGCAATACAACACTTTACCAATCTTTATACTCTCAAGTAACGGTGATGTTACTATTGGTTCTTCTATACTTGATAATAAGATTAATATAAACGGAACTCTTCGTACTTATAACAAAAATGCCCCAAATGCAACTTGGGATAATCTAAGTATTTGGACTGATGGAGAGACATCTTATATACATTCATTTGGCGACGAGAAAGGGTTACATATCAAATCAACCATTGCAAATAAGATCATACTTGATAGTTTTGTTGGCATAGGAACTGACACTCCGCAAAATAGACTCGATGTAAATGGTACAATTTCAGCGAAAGAAATAAAAGTAACCCTGAATGGATGGAGTGATTTTGTGTTAAAGCCATCCTTCAAGCTTCGACCGCTTTCTGAAATAAAGCATTATATAGAAATAAATGGACATTTACCAGAAATCCCCTCTGAAGCGGAAGTTATGCAAAATGGGGTTAACATGGGAGATATGCAAGCAAAGCTACTGCAAAAAATTGAGGAGTTAACGCTTTACATGATAAAGCTTTCGGAGGAAAATAAACAACTCAGAGAAGAGGTTAACAATATTAAAATAAACGTACAAAAAAAATGAAACAGCTAATTATCGGAAGTATCCTTTCAATTATGTCTATTGCCGGATTTTCGCAAAACTATAATCCTGTTATTAACTACGCTTACAATGGGACTCCTACTTATGGAATTAAAATCAAAACCAATATTCCTTATTCGAATGGCACTCAAATGCCAACAATAACTATAGATGGCTACAATTATGGGTGCCACGCTCCGATTGGCTTAACGTTAACATGGTACATTTATGATGGTATATTTTGGTGCCCCATGCTATCTTCTTTCGGAGCATACACTCCTACAATAAAACTTTCAAATGACAATGGATATGTATCTATTTACATTGATGACAGACAATACTATAACAGATTTACAATTAGAGCATTTGCGGTTGGAATGAGCGAGTCGAATAGCTGGTTCGCAAATTGGACTATTGTTGATGAACCTTTAAGCGGAACCAATACAGCTACTGTACCCTATGCAAACGCTTTTGCTGGCAACATTTCTTTTCCTAATGGTATTTGGAAAGAAAGTGGCAATGTTGGTATCGGAACATCAACACCTACCAATATGCTCGATGTTAACGGAACAATTCGCGCAAAGGAGGTAAAGGTAGAGAGCGGATGGGCCGATTTTGTATTTACTCCCAACTACCAGCTAAGATCGCTT
>Ga0209464_10000175_pt1 | contig 21890 bp, 16 predicted proteins | sample DOMMetBare1Fresh_2_FD_187473 | JGI IMG/M metagenome (GOLD analysis project Ga0209464, IMG submission 187473) | Wetland sediment microbial communities from St. Louis River estuary, USA, under dissolved organic matter induced mercury methylation -... | ecosystem: Environmental > Aquatic >...
TTGTCCCAGGCGACGTCGGGAAACTCCTTCGAGATCTGCAGCGCGATCTCGTCCCACATCACCATCGCGTGACGTTGCGCGTTGGACTTGGTGACCACGGTGAGCTGTTTGCGGGGCCTTGACTGCGCGAGGCGAAATGCGAAGCGCATGATTCGTTCGACCCCGGCGCGCGTCATCATGCTCACATCAGTCGCAGCCTCGATTGGCTGGCCCTGGTGGACGCGTCCGCCGACCCCGGCGTACTCGCCCTCAGTGTTCTCGCGCACGATGACCCAGTCGAGATCGCCCGGTGCGCAGCGCTTCAGCGGGCTGTCAATGCCGGGCAGGATGCGGGTAGGCCGCACGTTGGCATACTGGTCAAAGCCCTGGCAGATCTTCAGGCGCAGGCCCCACAGGGTGATGTGATCAGGGATCTGCGGATCGCCGGCGGAGCCGAAAAGGATCGCGTCCTTGTCGCGCAATCGATCGAGGCCGTCGGCAGGCATCATCACGCCGTTGCGGCGGTAATAGTCGCCACCCCAGTCGAAGTTCTCGAATTCAAAGCACACCGTGCCGTCCGAGGCCGCGAGTGCTTCGAGCGCTCTCTGGCCGGCGGGCACCACTTCCTTGCCGATGCCATCACCGGGGATGGTGGCAATTCGATAGGTCTTCATGCGTCATCCTTCATGCGGCGTATCGACCGGCCCTCGAATACGTCGTTGTCGGGTTCTGCGCTGTGTTTCGCGGTTCGAATCAGCGGCGGGTTTCCGTTTGCGCCACTGAAGCAGTGTCGAATCTTCAGGTTCAGCCTCAACGCTGCGAACTCACTGGAACGCAACTTCAGAAAAGCTCCGTAGCTTGCGGCTGTGCAACTGGTCCGGTCGCTGCTGGCGCAGCAGATCGATGGCACGCATGCCGATGCGCAGGTGCTGATCGACGCGCTCGCGGTAGAACTGATCGGCCATGCCGGGCAGCTTGATTTCGCCGTGCAAGGGCTTGTCGCTCACGCACAGCAGCGTGCCGTACGGAACGCGAAAGCGGAAACCATTGGCGGCGATGGTCGCGCTTTCCATGTCAAGCGCGACCGCGCGGCTCTGGCTGAAACGGCGCAGCGGCGTCTGCTGAGGAAGAAGCTCCCAGTTGCGGTTGTCGGTGCTGGCCACCGTGCCGGTGCGCATGATGCGCTTGAGCTCGTAGCCCTCGAGTTGCGTGATATCGGCCACGGCCTGTTCGAGCGCGACCTGGATTTCCGCCAGCGCCGGGATCGGCACCCACGGCGGCAGATCCTCGTCGAGCACATGATCCTCGCGCACGTATCCATGCGCGAGCACGTAATCGCCCAGTTGCTGTGTGGTGCGCAGACCCGCGCAATGGCCCAGCATGATCCACGCATGCGGCCGCAGCACGGCGATGTGGTCGGTGATGGTCTTGGCGTTCGCAGGCCCGATGCCGATGTTGACCATCGTGATGCCGGCACCGTCCGCGCGCGCCAGGTGGTAGGCCGGCATCTGCGGCAGTCGCGCCGGTACCGCGCCCAGCGCATCGCCGGGCTCAGCCGCCATCCCGGCGCGGCGCGTGATCACATTGCCCGGCTCAACGAACGCGACGTAGTCGTGACCAGCCGCTTTCGGGCCGGCCATCAGTTCGCGCCCGAGGCGGACGAATTCGTCGATATAGAACTGGTAGTTGGTGAACAGCACGAAGTTCTGGAAATGCTCGGGCGCGGTGCCGCTGTAGTGGCGCAGCCGATGCAGCGAATAGTCCACGCGCGGCGCGGTGAACAGTGCCAGCGGCAGCGGCTCCCCTCCTCTCGGCTCGAAGGTGCCGTTGGCAATACCATCGTCCATCGCGCCAAGGTCGGGCAGATCGAGCAGATCGCGCATCAGCAGTCGCCGCTGCGGGGTGAGCGATCCTTCGATGTGATCGTGCTCGGCCAGCGAGAAATGCACGGCAATCGGCTGCCTGCTGGTGCCGACTTCCAGCGCAACCTGATGGTTGTGCATCAGCAGGCGGAACTGCTCGAGATAGTAGTTCCCGAACAGGTCGGGGCGCGTCAGCGTTGTTTCGTAGATGCCCGGCCCCGCGACAAAGCCGTAGCTCAGCCGCGAGTCGGCACGTGCCACCGTCTCGATACGAATACGGGCGAACGGATAACAGGCGCGAACCCGTTGCGTTGGATCTTCACCGGCGACGAAGCGATCGAGCGCATCACGCAGGTAGTCGATCGACTGCTGGTAGATCGCGCGCACCTGGGCGAGTGCGGCAGCCGGATCGACGAAGCGGGCGGGGGGAGTGAAAGGCTGTGTGGGCACGAGCGCATTCCAGCGAACGGCGACATTGTGCCGAAGTTCTAACGGCGCCCGCTACTCCTTGACCGCGCCGGTCATCCCCGACACGTAGTGCTCGACGAAGAACGAATACAGGATCGCCACCGGCAGTGAGCCCAGCAAGGCGCCCGCCATCAGCGAGCCCCAGTGGTAGACATCGCCTTCAACCAGTTCGGTGATCACGCCGACGGGGACCGTCTTCACCTCCGACGACGATATGAACGTCAGCGCATAGATGAACTCGTTCCACGACAGCGTGAACGCGAAGATGCCGGCGGAGATCAACCCCGGCACTGCCAGCGGCAGAACGATCTTCGCCAGAATCTGCCAGCGCGATGCGCCGTCGATCAGCGCGCATTCCTCCAGCTCGAAGGGGATTGAGCGGAAGTAGCCCATCAGCAACCACGTGCAGAACGGGATCAGGAACGTCGGATAAGTCAGGATCAGCGCCAGTCGCGTGTCAAAGAGACCCAGTTCGAACACCACTTTCGCCAGCGGAATGAACAGGATCGACGGCGGCACCAGGTAGGCGAGAAAGATGCTCATCCCGACATAGCGCGAGCCGCGAAAGCGCAGCCGCTCGATCGCGTACGCCGCAAGCACGCTGCACACGAGCGACAGGAAGGTCGAGACAACCGAGATCAGAATCGTGTTCCACAGCCATTCGGGATATGCAGTGTCGAACAGCAGTTTCTTGATGTGCGCAAGCGTTGGGTTGATCACCCAGAACGGATTTCCTTCGCGCGACAGCAGTTCCTCGTTGGGCTTGAAGGTCGTGATCACCATCCAGTAGAACGGGAACAGCAGCACGAAAAGGAAAACCGCCAGCGGCACATAGATCGTCATCACCCGGCGCGGCAGCGACACCAGGTAGTTCATGCCCTGTGTATCGACCGTCTGCTCGGTATCCTTATGCGCGCCCATTTCGTCAATCCTTGCCGCCCTGCTGCCAGGCGCGACGCTGCAAGCCAAAGTAACTGAACAGGATCGCCGCCAGCAGGAACGGCACCATCGCCACCGCGAGCGCTGCGCCCTCACCCAGCGCGCCGCCGGGGATCGCACGTTGGAACGACAGCGTCGCCATCAGGTGTGTCGAATTCAACGGCCCGCCACGTGTCAGCACGTAGATCAACTGGAAATCCGTGAAGGTGAACAGTACCGAGAACGTCATCACCACCGCGATGATCGGTGTCAGCAGTGGCAATGTGACATAGCGGAACTGCTGCCACGGCGTGGCGCCGTCGAGACCCGCGGCCTCGTAGAACGACGGCGAGATTGTCTGCAGGCCCGCCAGAAGGCAGATCGCCACGAAGGGCACGCCGCGCCAGATGTTCGCAACGATGGTCGAGAAACGAGCCATCCATGGATCGCCGAGGAAATCGATGTAGCGGTCGATCAGCCCGAGCCGGGTCAGCGTCCAGCTGATCACAGAGAACTGCGCGTCGTAGATCCACCAGAACGCGATCGCGGATAACGCCGTCGGCACGATGAACGGCAGCAGAACGATCGCGCGGACGAACGCCTTGAACGGCAGGTGCTTGTTCAGCAGCAGCGCGAGCCACAGCCCGAGCACGAACTTGAAGACACTGGCGACGACCGTATAGAAGAGCGTGTTGAAAAGAGACAGCCGTGCCACGGAATCGCCAAACAGATACTGATAATTCTCCAAACCGACCCAGCCACCACCGCGGCCGACCTTGGTATCGGTGAAGCCCAGCCAGATTCCGAGCCCGAGCGGATACGTAAGGAAGAACAGCAACAGCATCGCGGCCGGCAGCATGAACAGCACGCCGAGCGAGTTGCGGTTGTTGCCAAGACGATCGAGCAGTGCGCTCAATTCAGATCTCGTTGCGATTGACGCAGAAAGCGCGTTGGAAGCAAAAAGCCCGGTTGAGCGGCGCCGTCCGCGTCCGCTCGTACCGGGCGAAGAGAAGTCGGAACGTAGTGTCCGCCTTCACACTTTGTAATACCGCTCTGCCCGCTTCTGCGCGCGTTCGGCGGCTTCCGCCGGCGACTTCGATCCCGACGCCGCTTCCGCCACCATGTTGACGACGATGAAGTCCGCCGCCGCGCCGGCTGACGCGTAGCCCAGTTTCCCGGCATAGCCGATCGGCCGCATGATCTTCATTGCGTCGCGATACGGCGTGTGCTTGGGATCGACGGTCCAGATCGGATTCTTCTCGTACGCGATCAACGGTTGCGTCACATAGCCGATCGCCGCCTGCATCCACGTCCCGTACTGCTCCTCCTCCATCATGAAGCGGATGAACTCCTTCGCCGCCTTTGGATACTTGCTGTGCTTGAAGATCATCTGATTGAAGAACAGGTTCAGTTCCGTCGGCACGCCGGCGGGGCCGATCGGCATGTTCGCGTGGTTGATGTCGGCCGCCATCTCCTTGATCTTCGCGTCCTGCGAGTTCTTGGCGGCGTAGTAAATCGAGATGCCGTTAGCGGTCACGCTGCACTGGCCGTCGAGGAACGCCTTGTTGTTGTTCGGGTCGAGCCACGAAAGCGTTCCCGGCACGAAAGTCTGATAAAGCTCGCGTGCGTATTCGAGCGCCTTGATCGTCTGTGGGCTGTTGATGACGACTTTGTTGTCCTTGTCGACCAGCTGGCCGCCATGCGACCACAGCAGCCAGTGGGTCCACACGTTGCCGTCGCCGGTGGCATTGCCGAGCGCAAAGCCGCCCGGCGTGCCCTTTTCCTTCAGTCCCTTCATCAGCTTCAGGAATCCGTCGGTGTCGCGCGGGAACTTATCGAAGCCGGCCGCCTTCATCTGGCTTTCGCGGTAGACGAGGCAGTTGCCGGCGCAGCCGAACGGGATGCCGATCCAGCTCTTGCCGTTTGGCCGCAGGTACGCCTCGCACACCGGGTACCACCCGCCGTATTTCTTTCCGAGATACGTCGCCAGATCCGTGACGTCGACAAGCTTCTCCGGATAAAGATTGGCGTCGTCATGTGTCGACAGGATGATGTCCGGCCCGGCGCCCGTGTTGGCAGCCACAGCAGCTTTCGGACGCACGTCTTCCCAACCCTCGTTGTCGACGCGCACCTCGATGCCGGTCTTGGCCGTGAATGCCTGCACGTTCTTCATGTACTGATCGATGTCACCCTGAACAAAGCGGCTCCAGCGCAGCACACGCAACTTCGCCCCCTTCTCCGGCGCGTTGCTCCACTGCGCGTGGGCGTCCTTGACCCAGATGAACGGTCCTACCGTCGCAGCAGCGGCAACCGTGGCAGATGCTTTAAGGATGTCGCGGCGTTCGATCTTGCTCATGCATGTCTCCTTCAGTGAGCGTTTGGGAAGAAATTGCCTGCTGCTCTCAGGCGGCGAGTCGCACTCCACTCGTCGCATCGAAAAGATGAGCGCGCCCGAGCTCTGGCGAAAGCACGATCCTGTCACCGGGGCGGCAGTTGGTGCGATCACGCACGGTCGCGGTGATTTCCTGGTCGACATACCTGCAGTAGAGCTGCGTGTCGGCCCCGGTCGGCTCGACCACGATCACCTCCGCCGGCAGCCCCTGCACCGTGTTGACGCTGAAATGCTCCGGGCGGATGCCGTACAACACGCGCTGGCCATCGGTGGCAGTCGCGCCGTGCGGCAGCGGCAATGTGCTCGAATCGGCAAATTCGACCAGCATCAAACCACTCCTGGCGCGCGCCATGCCCGGCACGAGGTTCATCGCGGGCGAGCCGATGAAACCGGCGACGAAGGTGTTGACGGGCTGGTCGTACAAATCGAGCGGTCCACCGATCTGCTCGACGACGCCATCTTTCATCACGACGATCTTGTCGGCCATCGTCATCGCCTCGATCTGGTCGTGCGTGACGTAGATCGAAGTCGTCTTCAGTCGCTGGTGCAGTTCCTTGATTTCGGTGCGCATCTGCACGCGCAGCTTGGCATCAAGGTTCGACAGCGGCTCATCGAACAGGAACACCTGCGGATCGCGCACGATCGCGCGCCCCATCGCGACCCGTTGCCGCTGGCCGCCCGAAAGCTGACGCGGATAACGGTCGAGCAGTTTGCCCAGTCCGAGAATGCCGGCTGCCTTGCCGACGCGCTCGTCGATCGTCGCCTGGCTCGCGGATGCCAGCCGCAGGGAAAAGGACATGTTGTCGCGCACCGTCATGTGCGGATACAGCGCGTAATTCTGGAACACCATCGCGATGTCGCGCTCTTTGGGCAACACGTTGTTGACGACGCGATCGCCAATCAGGATCTCGCCCTCGGTGATTTCCTCCAGCCCGGCGATCATGCGCAGCAGCGTCGTCTTGCCGCAGCCGCTGGGGCCGACCAGCACGGCGAACTCGCCATCGTCGATGTCGATATCGACGCCGTGGATCACCTTGGTCGTGCCAAAGCGTTTCGCTACGCCGCGAATCGCGACCCGGGCCATCTGATGCTGTCTCCTTGCTCTGCTTTCGATTTCAACGGCGGGGGCTCTTCGTCCCCTGCACTACAGGATACATCGGGCGTCCCGTGCGTGCCCATTGCACGATGTTCAATGCTGCCTTGCGTCGTAGCTCTATTTCAGCCTCGCTCGAATAGAACGCGGCATGCGGCGTCAGCAGCACGCGCGGATGCCGCGCAAGCGGGTGCGCCACGTCAAGCGGCTCTTGCGGCAACACATCGAGTGCAGCGCCATCCAGCCGACCGTCGTCAAGCGCCGCCACAAGTGCGTCGATTTCGACGACTGCGCCGCGCGCGGTGTTCACCAGCACTGCGCTGCGCCTGACCGTTCGAAGCAGACCGGCGCCGACCATACCCCGCGTCTCCTCAGTCAGCGGCAGGTGCAACGAGATCGCGTCGGCCTGCGCAAACAACTCGTCCATCGACACGCGCTCAACATAGGCCGGAAAGTCGCCGTCGATCAGATACGGATCGCACGCGATCACGCGTGCAAAGCAGTTCCGTGCCAGATGGGCGAAGCGCTTGCCGATGCGACCCAGCCCGAGAATGCCGACGGTGAGATTGCCAGTCCGCCGGATCGAGCCAGGCGACAGGTAGTGCCAGCGGCCGGCCCTGACATCGCGGTCATAGATCGCCAGGTGCCGCAGCAGCGCAAGCGTCATCGCCAGCGCATGCGTCGCGACTTCTCCCACGCCGTAGTCGGGCGAGTTGGCGACCCACACGCCGTGTTTCGCGCAGGCGGCGGTATCGATCGTGTCGAACCCGGCACCAAATCGGCTGACGATGCCCAGTCGTGGCAGCGCCTCGACCACGCGCCGCGTGACCGGCGCGTACTGAATCAACAACGCATCGCAGTCCTGCGCCGCCGCGACGACATCTTCTTCAGTACGACATTGCGCCGTCTTAACCCGCAGACCAGCGTCCGCGAAGACCGTCAGTTCGAGATCCAGCGACGGGAAGTCAGCGTCCGCGATCAACGCTTGCAGTTCAGCCATTCGTATGGTGCCAGTCAGTGATTGTCTCTGGGCACCTTCGAACCACTGCCACCGACGAGAAAATCAAGGTCGGCACCCTCGCTGGCCTGGTTCACGTGTTCGATGTACAGGCGCGTGTAGCCGCGCGTCATCGGCGGCTTGGGTGGTTTCCAAGCGGTGCGGCGGCGTGCGAGTTCATCGTCGCTGACGTGCAAATGCAGCCGTCGCCGCGCCACATCGAGCTCGATCAGATCGCCACTACGGACCAGCGCCAGCGGCCCGCCCGCCGCCGCCTCGGGCGCCACATGCAGCACGACCGTGCCGTAAGCGGTGCCACTCATGCGCGCGTCCGAGATGCGCACAAGGTCGGTGACACCCTTCTTCAGCAGACGCGGCGGCAGCGGCATGTTGCCGACCTCGGCCATGCCGGGGTAGCCCTTCGGTCCGCAATTCTTGAGCACCATCACCGAGTTCTCGTCGATGCGCAGGCGCGGATCGTCGATGCGGGCATGAAAATCATCGATGTCCTCGAACACGACCGCGCGCCCCTTGTGCTTCATCAGCTTGGGCGTGGCGGCTGAAGGCTTGATGATCGCGCCGTCCGGACACAGGTTGCCGCGCAGCACCGCGATGCCGGTGTCCTTCTTGAACGGACGCGCCATCGGCATGATCACGTCCGGGTTGCTGTTCTCGGCCTTGCGATTGTTGTGCCAGATCGTCTGCCCGTTCACGGTCAGCGCTTTACGTCGAAGCAGACCGCTTTCGCCAAGCTCGCGAATCACCGCCGGCAGACCGCCCGCATAGCAGAAGTCTTCCATCAGGTACTTGCCGTTGGGCATCAGGTTCACCAGCGTGTGCACGCCGCGCCCAAGCTCGTCCCAGTCGTCCAGCGTCAGCTTCACGCCGAGGCGGCGCGCGAGCGCGATCAGATGGATCACCGCGTTGGTCGAACCACCGATCGCGGCGTTGACGCGGATCGCGTTCTCGAAGGCCGCGCGCGTCAGGATCTTCGACATCCGCACGTCCTTCTTGACCAGCGCGACGATGCGCCGCCCTGCTTCGCGGGCGATCAGGTTGCGGCGCGCGTCGACCGCGGGATAGGCGGCATTGCCCGGCAGGCCGATGCCGAGCGCTTCGACCATGCTCGCCATCGTGGACGCCGTGCCCATCGTCATGCAGTGGCCGTGCGAGCGATGCATGCAGCTCTCGGCCTCATGGAACTCCTCGCGCGTGATCCGGCCCGCGCGCAGGTCTTCGCTGAGCGACCAGGTGTTGGTGCCGGAGCCGATTCGCTCGCCCTTGTACCAGCCGGACAGCATCGGTCCACCGGAAACGCCGATCGCCGGAAGATCTACGCTTGCCGCACCCATCAGCAATGCCGGTGTCGTCTTGTCGCAGCCCATCAGCAGCACGACGCCGTCGAGCGGGTTGGCGCGAATGCTCTCCTCGACATCCATGCTGGCAAGATTGCGATACAGCATCGCGGTCGGCCGCAGCAGTGTCTCGCCCAGCGACATCACTGGAAACTCGAGCGGAAAACCGCCGGCCTCCAGCACCCCCTGCCTGACCTGGTCCGCAAGCGTGCGGAAATGCGAGTTGCAGGGCGTGAGTTCCGAGTAGGTATTGCAGATGCCGATCACCGGCCGACCGTCGAACTGGTCGTGCGGCACGCCGCGGTTCTTCACCCACGAGCGGTAGATGAAGCCCATCTTGCCTTCGCGTCCGAACCAGGCCTGGCTGCGCCGCGGCTTGCGTCCTTTTGGATCCGACATGCTGTCCCTTCAATCAATGTTCTCGCCAGGCGCGGCGGTCGCGGGGAAATCTAAACTGCTGCGCTTCGGCCGGTCAAGCTCGCTGTGGTCAAGTGGTCTGGCCAATTTTGGCAGTGATTACTGATCGCCGCTATAGTCGTCGCAAACGAGCGTAGAAGCGGTACAGGAGAGACAAATGAACCGACTTGATCTTGACGGACGTTGCGCGGTCATCACTGGCGGCGCCGCAGGCATCGGACTCGCAATCGCACAGCGGATGGTGACCTCGGGCGCACGCGTGAGCTTGTGGGACCGCGATGCGCAGGCGCTGAAGGGCGCCAGCAGCGCCCTCGGGGCTGAGTGCGATACGCAGACGCTCGATGTGACGCGCGAGGACGAAGTTGCTGCCGCGCGCGACGCCACGCTGCAGCGCCTCGGCCGCATCGACGTGCTTGTCTGCAGTGCCGGCATTACCGGCCCCAACCTGCCGGTGGCCGACTATCCGCTCGCCGCCTGGCAGCAGGTGATCGATATCAACCTGACCGGCGTGTTCCTCTGCAACCGGGCGCTGGTGCCATCGATGCGCACGGCGAACTATGGCCGCATCGTCAATATCGCCTCGGTCGCCGGCAAGGAAGGCAACCCGAACGCCAGTGCGTACAGCGCATCGAAAGCGGGTGTGATCGCGCTCACCAAATCGCTCGGCAAGGAGTTGGCGGGAACAAACGTGCGCGTGAATTGCGTGACACCGGCTGCGGTGAAGACCGGCATGTTCGTGCAGATGACGCAGCAGCACATCGACTTCATGCTGTCGAAGATCCCGCTGGGCCGCTTTGGCACGGTCGACGAAATCGCGGCGCTGGTGACGTGGTTGAGCACCGAGGATTGCTCGTTCTCCACCGGTGCGGTGTTTGATTTGTCCGGTGGTCGCGCGACGTACTGACGCGATGAATCGTTATCGCGCCGCCGATCTGCGCGCGTTTGCCCGCACGCTGCTGCAACGCGCGGGACTGGATGACGAGCGTGCCGGCATCGTTGCCGAGGTGCTGGTGGAAGGCGACCTGCTCGGGCACGACACGCACGGACTCGCGCTCCTCGCACCGTATCTCGCCGAGCTGGAACGCGGCTCGATGCGCAAGGAAGGCGAAGTCATCCTCGTCAACGACCGCCCCGCGGTTGCGCTTTGGGACGGCCAGCGATTGCCCGGACCATGGTTGATGGTGCGCGCCGTCGATGCCGCAATCGAACGCGCTCGCACTTACGGCACGGCGACGGTTGTGATCCGTCGCAGCCATCACATCGCCTGCCTGGCCGCGTACCTGATGCGGGCAACTGAGCGTGGCTTCATGCTGCTGATCGCCAGTTCAGACCCCAACTCGGCCAGCGTGGCACCGTTTGGCGGCACGCGCGCAGTGTTCACGCCGAATCCGCTCGCGTTCGGATTCCCCACGACAGGCGAGCCGGTGTTGATCGACATCTCCGCATCGATCACTACCAACGGCATGGTCGCACGCAGGCACAGCGCCGGCAGCGCATTCGAGCATCCGTGGCTGCTCGACGCAAAAGGCCAACCATCGACCGAGCCCGGGGTCATGTTTGCCGATCCGCCCGGAACGATCCTTCCCCTTGGCGGCCTTGATGCTGGGCACAAGGGCTATGGACTCGCCTTGCTGGTCGAAGCGATGACCGGTGGATTGGCCGGCTTCGGGCGCGCGGACGAAAAGGAAGGCTGGGGCGCGACCGTGTTCGTCCAGGCGCTCGATCCGGCCGCGTTCGGCGGCGTCGACGATTTCATCCACCAGATGGATAAGATCGCCCTGCTGTGTCACGACAATCCGCCGCGCGACCGAAGCGCGCCGGTCCGACTGCCCGGCGAACGCGGACTGTTCAGACGGCGCGAACAGCTTGCCGTCGGGGTGGATCTGCACCCATCGATCATGCCGGCGCTCGAGCCGTGGGCGTCACGGCTCGCCGTGGGCTTGCCCAGCTGCATTTGACCATCGCCCTGAACAGAAGGCGGAGCGGCCGACTCCGCGCGGTCCGGATCTGCAGAGATTTTTCGTTCGCGGCCACGCACGTGCCTTAGGATTGCAACTGGCCCGGAGTCCGACACGACAACCCGCCCGCAAACCGTGGCCCCCAACTTTTTCGACTGCCGCGTGTAATTGTGGAGAACGATCCGGATCTGGATTTGGTGGAGCGTTGCCGAAATGGCGACCGTGACGCTTTCACCGAGCTCGTGATTCGGTATCAGAAGCCGATCTACAACGCCGCATTCTGGACGTTGCGCAAGGTTGAAGATGCAAATGACATCACCCAGGCGGTCTTCCTGAAGGTCTGGGAACGGCTGGACGAATATGACTCGAAGTACAAGTTCTTCAGTTGGATCTACCGAATCGCGGTCAACGAGTCGCTCAACCTGTTGCGCCGCGGGGGACGGGAAGAGGCGCTGGACGAGGAATTCGACGCCCCGGACGGCGATCACGCCAACCCGGAATCGAAGCTGGCTGGGGCTCAGCAATCAAAGCAGATCCAGAGCGCATTGATAAGGATGACAACCAATGACCGGATGGTTCTGACATTGCGGCACTTCTCTGAGTGCAGCTATGAGGAAATCGCACAGATTCTGGACTTGGATGAGAAGACGGTGAAATCTCGGCTTTTCGAGGCGAGGCACCGCTTGCGCGACATGCTGAAGGACCTGCGACAAAGACTGACATGACTCACTCCGAACCGATCGAATTGATGCACGCCGTCCTCGACGGCGAAGCAACGCCGGAACAGGCACACCAGTTGGAGCGCCTTCTGGCGGCGGACCCTGCCATGCGCGCCCAGTTCGACGAACTGCAGAGCCTGTTCGATGCACTGCGTCAGGTCCCGAAGCCGCATCCGCCCGAAGGGCTCGTCGCAGCAGTGACGGCGGCGCTTCCGGCGCGGGAGCCTCAGCCTGCGGGTTTGCGCCAACTCTTTTCGAAGTCGCGTGTAATTGAGTCAATTTCAATCCGGCCTCGAGCCACGATCACGGGGCAGACGGCAAACATCCATTCGGAATCGCGGGTGGATTCAACTTGGGAGATCGACCGCATGAGCCAGCAGAACAGCAAATCGACGGGCAAAGGCAAAATCTGGATCGGCGCAGGAATCGCCGCAGCGGCGGTGTTGGTGATCGGACAGTACGTCGACTTTCCAAGCACCGGGCAAAGCGTAAGCGGCGCGGTTGTACCGGCGCAGCGGTTCCGGGCTCCTCAGATGACGTCGGATGACGTCAGGGTCGGCAATCCTTCTGGTGGCCAGTCGACTCAGATTGATGCAGCTTCGCAGGGCAGTGCCGCAAATGGTGCGTTGAACGCCACCCAGGGCGGTGCGTTGAACGCCACCCAGGGCGGTGCGCTGAATGCCAGCCAGGGCGGTGCGTTGAATGCCACCCAAGGCGGCGCGTTGAACGCCACTCAGGGCGGTGCGTTGAATGCCACCCAAGGCGGCGCGTTGAACGCCACTCAGGGCGGTGCGTTGAATGCCACCCAGGGCGGCGCGTTGAATGCCACCCAGGGCGGTGCGTTGAATGCCACCCAGGGCGGTGCGTTGAACGCCACGCAGGGCGGTGCGCTGAATGCCACCCAGGGCGGTGCGTTGAATGCCACCCAGGGCGGTGCGTTGAATGCCACCCGGGGCGGTGCGTTGAATGCCACGCAGGGCGGTGCGCTGAACGCTGCGAAATAGCGGACCGCTGGGTCGCAAACGACTCAGCAACAAATCCGATTAGGAAACCGCCGGCCAAGCGCCGGCGGTTTTCTTTGGTACGTCGACCGCCTATGCTCCGCGTCGGGGAATCGGAGGGGGCCTCAAATGCGTGCCAGTCCATGGCTGTGCCTCATATTGGCGTTGCTGCCCATCGCGGCCACCGCCGAAGAGAACTCCCTCCCTATCTCGTACATCAAGACCAAGGATCTCAATCTCATCTATGTAAATTCCCTGGAGTTCCTCACTCCGTACGCCATCCGCACATTCACGAACTCCCTGCAGTGGCAGCAACGGATGTTCGGCTGGGTGCCGTCGGAGCCCACGACGGTCCTGCTGAAGGACTTGTCGGACTACGGCAACGCGGCGGCCAATCCCATGCCGAAGAACAAGATCGTCTTCGACGTCGCGCCGCAGTCCCTCGCGTTCGAGACCAATTCGGCCAGCGAGCGTATGTACTCCCTGATGAACCACGAGCTGATACACGTGGTGCAAGGAGACATCGCGAACGACGAGGACTTGCGCTGGCGCCGGTTCTTCTTCGGCAAAGTCACTCCGCAACCGCAGAATCCCGAATCGTTGCTCTACAGCTACCTGACAGCTCCCCGCTACAACGTCCCACGCTGGTGGCTGGAAGGCGGCGCCGTCTTCATGGAGACATGGATGGGGGGCGGCCTGGGTCGTGCGCAGGGCGGCTACGACGAGATGGTTTTCCGGGCAATGGTGCGCGATGGCGCCCGTTTCTACGACCCGCTGGGATTGGAGTCGCGTGGAGTACGCGTCGATTTCCAGGTGGGCGCGAATGCGTATCTGTATGGCACGCGGTTCTTCACCTGGCTTGCATACACTTACTCGCCCGAAAAGGCTGTCGAGTGGATCAGGCGCGATGAAGGGAGCAAGCGCAACTATGCCGACCAGTTCAAGCACGTGTTTGGCCTTCCGCTCGAGCAGGCGTGGCAGGAATGGATCGCCTTCGAGAAGGAATTCCAAAGGCGCAATCTTGCCCAGGTGCGCGAACACCCGATCACGCCGCATCGCGTCCTGACTCCGACGGCGCTTGGGTCCATTTCACGCCTGTACTACGACGAATCGAGCGGCACGCTGTACGGCGCCTTTCGCTATCAGGGCGTGGTGGAGCACGTCGGCGCGCTGAACACGCGCGATGGCGCCGTCCGGCGGCTTGCCGACATCAAGCGGGCCATGCTGTACCGGGTCGCCTCGTTCGCCTATGACTCGGCAAGCGGAACGGCCTTCTTTACGAATGACAACCTCGCGCTGCGGGACTTGATGGCTGTAGACGTCAAGACCGGCGAGCAACGGATGTTGCTCGAGGACGCTCGGATCGGCGAGATCGTCTTCAATCCGGCCGATCGTTCGCTGTTGGGCGTCCGACACAACAATGGGCTGGCGACCCTCGTGCGCGTCCCCCACCCGTATACCGCCGGGTGGCAGGACCTGCATGGGTTTCCCTATGGCGTTGTTCCCTACGACCTCGACATTTCGCCGGATGGCCGTCTGATGTCGGCGTCGGTCGCCGAAGTCGGCGGCGACCAGTACCTTCGCGTCTGGGCTCTCGAAAGAATTCAAGCAGGAGACATGCGGCCGCTGAGCGAATATCGCTTCGGGCAGTCTGTCCCGGAGAGTTTTGTGTTCTCGAAGGATGGGCGCCACCTTTATGGCAGCAGTTATTACACCGGTGTATCCAATATTTTTCGTTACGAGGTCGCGACCGGTGCTGTGGAAGCAGTCTCAAACGCCGAATCCGGTTTCTTTCGCCCCGTGCCGCTGGCCGACGGGCGTCTGGTGGTGCTGACCTATACAAGCGAAGGGTTCGTACCGGCGATCATCGAGCCGCGGCCGTTAAAGGACGTTAGCGCCATCAAGTTTCTCGGTGCGGAACTTGCGAGCAAGCATCCCGTTGTGACGACCTGGCAGGTTCCACCGCCGAGCACGGTCGACGACGCGAAGCTGATCACGGAGCGCGGGCCCTACGTTCCCCTGCGCAGCCTTTCACCGGTCAATGCCTACCCGGTGCTTCAGGGCTACAAGAACTACGTTGGCGCCGGCTATCACGTCAACATTGAAGACCCTCTTTCCTTCGGCAGCATTGGCATCACCGCCGCCTACACCCCATCGACCAGTCTTTCGAAAGACGAGCGCACCCACGTCAACATCAAGTACCACTACCTCGAATGGCGCGCGGGTTTAGCGTGGAATCGCTCCGACTTCTACGACCTGTTCGGACCGACCATCCGCAGCCGCCGAGGTTTTGCCGCCACGCTCGGATACGACGACCTGTTGATCTACGACGAGCCGCGCAAATTCGAGTGGAAGAACGATATTGCCTTCTACAACAAGCTGGACGCCCTTCCAGCCTCGCAGAACGTCGGCGCAACGTTTCCGCGCTTGCTGACAGCGCAGACGGGGCTCTTCTACACCGACGTGCGCCGCTCGCTGGGGGCAGTCGATGACGAAAAAGGCTGGTCAGGAAACGCCGTGCTTAGAGCCAATCAAGCCGGGGGCAAGACCATCCCACAGCTGCGCGGTGACCTCGATGTGGGCTTTGCATTGCCCATTGCGCACTCGTCGATCTGGTCGCGCAATGCGGCGGGCGTCGCGAACGGCGAAAGCAGTAATCCGTACGCAAACTTCTACTTCGGCGGCTTCGGCAATAACTACGTCGATAGCCTCTCGATCAAGCGCTATCGCGAATACAGTTCATTCCCCGGCTTCGGAATCGACGAGATCGGTGGCCGCAGCTTTGCGCGCACGATGGTTGAATTGAACCTGCCGCCGGCGGTGTTTGAATCGATCGGCACGCCGGGTTTTCACCTGAAGTGGTTGCGACCGGCGGTCTTTGCTTCGGCCTTGTGGACCGACCCAACGAATTCGTCGCTGCGCAGCCGTTACAGCAACGTCGGCGTGCAGGTCGACTTGAGCTTCAGCGTCCTGCACTGGTACGACATGACGCTCTCGGCCGGTTACGCGGCCGGGTATCGGGGCGCGAAGCGTGCGGGCGACGAGTGGATGGTTTCGCTGAAGATCATGTAGGCATGCGGGCGTACCGGCATGCGCTCTGAAGCGTTGCTGCCCGTGCTGGTGGGCCTGCTGCCGGTGCTCACCTTTCTCGGCACGCTGCTCTATCTGGACAGCTACAAACTGGTCAAGCTGCGTGTCGTCATTGCAGTAGTCGCATGCGGTGCCGCGGCGGCAGGTGTGACGTTTCTGACGAACACGCTGCTGACCGATTGGTTCGCGATTGACTTCAACATCCTCACCCGCTATGTCGCGCCCTTCATCGAGGAGCTGCTCAAGGGCCTGGTGATCGTTGTACTGATCCGCACCCATCGCATCGGATTTCTCGTCGACGCCGCGATCTTCGGCTTTGCCGCAGGCACGGGTTTCGCGACGGTCGAGAATCTGTACTACCTGCACCTGTTCCCGGATGCCGGCCTGGGAATCTGGATCCTGCGCGGTTTTGGCACCGCGATCATGCATGGCGGCGCCAGCGCGATCTTTGCGGTGATGGGCCTCGCGATGCTGGAGCGCGATAGCACAGCCGGCATGCGCGCGTTGCTGCCCGGCTATTTTCTCGCCGTTGTCCTGCATTCAGCGTTCAATCATTTCTTCCTGTCACCGCTGGTCTCCACGGTCGGCATCCTGGTGGTGTTGCCGCCGCTGCTGTACTCGGTGTTCAAGCGCAGCGAGCAGGCAGTGGGCGACTGGCTGGGAAAGGGATTCGATACCGATACGGAGATGCTGGAATTGATCAATTCCGACCGCTTTTCCGACTCGCCGATCGGCCGCTACGTCCATTCGCTGAAAGACAAGTTCGAAGGGCCGGTGGTCGCCGACATCTTCTGCTACCTGCAACTCCATACAGAACTTGCGCTGCGGGCCAAGGGCATCCTGATGATGCGCGAGAACGGATTCGATGTTCCGCTGGACTCATCAACGGCAGACAAATTCACGGAGATGGACTATCTGCGACGCAGTATCGGCCGGACGGGATTGCTTGCCCTGCACCAGAAGCTCCGGATGAGTCACAAGGATCTCTGGCAGATCTACATGGCTGGAAAATGATCGGCAACGGTCGGCCGCAACGGCCGGCCGCCGCAATTCACTCGCGGTGTGCGCGCTTCTGGTCGCTTGAGCGGTTAAGTTGCGGAAATGCGGTTCGGCGGAGTCTTGGCTGTCTCGCCTTGCCCAACCGGATCGCCCGCCCGCCTTTGCCCAGGAGTTGAAAGCAACCTCGTTTCGATCGGCGAGTTCGTTCTTATTCGCGTTGCTTCTTGCACTGTGCTCTGTTCCGGTCGCGGCACAGTCGACGATGGTGCGGTTGCAGACTTCACCTGTCACGGCAGTTCCCAGCGACTGCCCGAGGTCGGGGCCGATTAAGTGTCTCGCCCGTGCGCGCGGGGCTGATCTAAAGAATCTCGCGCGGCATGGTGCTGGCGAAGCCATCCCGATAACCCGCACCGAATTCGTCGGCCAGATGCATCCAGCGTGCGTGATCTTCCGGCTTGCAAAAAGTCTCGCCGTGAAAAGCACGACGCAGCCCGCGCATATATCCGGCCGCGTAGTTCATGCACGCCAGCACCGGGGCCGGCCGCCTCACCTGATGGGTTGGGTCAACGTCCGATCCGGCAATGGATTGCAAAACCGTGCGCGGAGCACCTTCGCTCGTCGGATCGTGCGCGTTAGCGAGGATCGTGCACGCACGCAAGTACTTCGCCTTCGACACCGGCTCATTGCAGTCGTACATGCCGGCGCAGTAGCACAAAAGCCGGCGCTCATCTTCCGTGATGCGCGGATCGACGCAGGCGCGCAGGAACTCGTCATGTTCACATGAGGTCAGTTTCATGGTTCTCCCCCATTCGACGTCCAGCGCCGCACTGGCGCGTGTCTAGGCTAGACGACGGACATCGAAGCGCGGTGATCGGGGTCAACTGCAGATCGCGCGCGCGGATGTGCGAATGCCGCTGGGTACATTGGCGGCATCAACGCCGATCGTGGCCGGTAGGTGCCGGCTACCATCTCGCCCCGGCTTTACCCCAACCCCCAGAAAAGCAAACGGGCCGATCGCGAAATCGGCCCGTTTTGAGAATGGCGCGCCCGGCAGGATTCGAACCCACGACCCCTTGGTTCGTAGCTGCGGATTCACTGCTAGGCGCTTGATTTGATTAATTTGGTCGAGCGACCGCCCGTCCCTTCGCTCTCTCTGTACTGCACTGTCGTGTTTGGTCTGAGTCCCTTCAGGGTCCCTTCAGGCTGGGCGCCCCATCGCGGCCTTAGTTTCGCGCCAAGTTGTTGATGTCCATTCTTCGATTTTCGGCTCGGCATCCGCATTTCGTGCGCCGTAACAACGACCGCGATCATTCAATAATCTCAAACTCTGCCCCCGGACTCTGTGCCCGATTCAAATCCGGTGGCAATAGCGTCTACCTAGAAACGCGGACGCGAAAGGGTCTTCGGCTAGGCCTTGAGCCGCGCTTGCGACGTACGGCAGTTTGCCGTATTCTGCGGGCCTAGGAGGTTCAACATGCCAGCAGTCACGTCCACCGCACGCCTTGAAGCCAGGATTAGCAAAGACCTGCACTCCATGCTTAAGCGCGCCGCCGAAATCCAGGGCCGCACGATGACGGACTTTCTCGTTTCAGCGGTCCACGATGCCGCACAGCGGGCCATCCAGCAGGCCGAAACCGTTCGACTTTCATTAGTTGACCAAGAGCGCTTCGCGAACGCCTTGTTGTCGCCGCGGAAGCCTACAGCTGCGCTCAAACGCGCTTTCGCTCGCCGACACAAACTGTTGCGCGCGGAATGAACGCGCAGAGCGGCCGATTTCGAATCGCGCCCTTCGACCCAAGCCGTGACCGCGGGAGTTTCGACTGTGGGTCGGCCCCGCTCAACGACTACCTCCGCAAACAAGTCGGCCAAGACATCCGCCGGCGCATCACGGCGTGCTTCGTCGCATTGGCCAACGATGGTCGCATCGCCGGCTATTACACGCTGGCCTCAGCCAGCATTTTGCTGAGCGACCTTCCGCCAGCACTTGCCAAGAAACTGCCTCGGTACCCCTCGGTGCCAGCGGTGCGAATGGGTCGATTGGCGGTTGACCAAACATTTGCCGGTACCGGCCTCGGAGCTGCGCTCCTCGCCGACGCCTTGCATCGTGCGTGTCGCTCAGAGATTGCTGCATTTGCCTTGGTCGTTGACGCCAAGAACGAGACTGCTGCGGCGTTTTACCGAAGTCATGGGTTCATTGCCTTTTCGGAATCACCGCTGACCCTCTTCCTGCCGCTAGACACCGCTCGGGCAGCATCGCCTCCTCGATGAAAGGCAAAACATTGCCCCGTCTGAGTCCCGGTCTCCCCAACGGCCTGTCAGGTAACCCGACGCGATAAGTCTGTCGTTACTGTGGTCAATCGATTTGACACCACGCAGAAGTTCGCGCCGCTGCGCCAGCACGTCTGCGCGGAATCGTTCCAGCCGGAGGTTTCCGCCTTTGGGCAACCCGTAGCGCGGTTCAATGACGCCTTCAAGCCGGCGATTTGGCATGGTGGGCGGGTGATCGACCGGATCGACGACGATGCGATCGTTATTCTTGCGGTATTCAGCCAGAAGACGCCGCGGGAACCCAGGCGGTAATCGAGGAGCGCCGACGCAGATTGAAGGAGTACAACCATGCGTGAAGACAAATGCAAACGACTGGCTACCAAGGGCTGGACCAACGGCAGCGCAGCGCAGTTCCTCGGTCTCTCAGCGGACGAGGAACGCTACGTCGAACTACGGTTGCGCCTGTCCGGGGGACTGCGTCGACGTCGGCAGAATCGCCAGATCAGGCAAAGCGAGCTGGCCCGTGCGCTGCGTTCGAGCTAGTCACGGATGGCAAAGACGGAAGCGGGAGACCCGTCCGTGTCGCTCGATCTACTGGTGCGCTCTCTGCTCGCCTTGGGAGCTTTGAACCGGGATCTGGCCAGACTCATCGGACAGTGCTTGTGCACATGCGCCAACTGCGCGGACCAGAATCTGATACGCGGACGTCCGATCCAGCCACCTTTTTATTGGGTAAGACGGCAACTCGGCGGCAAGATCTGCTGGCAGAGCATGCGCAGGCCGCGCCGCCCGGGGATGAGAGTGTCGACCTCGACGCATACCTCGACATACTGAGCGAGGCGGTAGCGGCGCGCAATGGCTGGAAGCGAATCCTGATTCGCTGCGCGCTTCGTAAAAGGTTGCACGCGAGACGTGACACCGCCGAGACTTCCGCGCTGGTGCCGCGCTCATCGCTGATGCGCGCGCAATGAACGGCGTCGACGATACGCAGGCCGGGGGCGGACCTGAGGCGTGGATCGACGCGTTGAGCGACGCCTCGCTGCAGCGATCCAGCACCGCAGAAATCTTCCGGCGCGGACGAACCTATGCCGCTTCGGGCGCCGTCGAAGTGCTCGCCGAGCAGCCGGCGCCCCACCCTGCATTGCGCGCCCAGGTTAGCGGGTCGGATCTCTACACGACCGAAGTGCGGATCGATGATGGCGAGCTCGCGGGCAACTGCGACTGCCCGAATGCGATGCAAGGCTGGTTCTGCAAGCATCAGGTCGCCGTCGCCCTCGTCTGGAGAGACCGACTCGCCGGCAAGCCGCCCGTCATGGACGAAGCGGCAAGCAAAGAAGTACAGGTCATCGCCAAGCGGGCCCGCACCGTCAAGGACAGGCGCCAGGCCTTGCATGAATTCCTTCACGGCCAGGATTCCGCGGCGCTCGCCAACAAGCTGCTCGAATTGGCGGACCGCGACCACGACGTTGATCGCGAGTTGCAGCAGTGGCGCAAAGTCAGCGAGGCGACGGATCAGCCAGCCGATCTGAAACCGTTGATCACCGAGGTGCTGTCGCCGGGTCGCGATTTCATTTCGTACCGAGAGAGCTTCGGCTTCGCCCGCCGCGCCGAAGCGGTGCTGCCGCTGCTGCAACAGGCCCGAGCGCGCGATGCGAACGCCGCGCTGGCTTTGTGTCGTCATGCGTTGCATCGCGCCTGGGGCGCGCTGGAACAGGCAGATGATTCGGACGGTGAAATCGGTGGCCTGTGTGAAGCGATCGGCACCGAGTGGTTGCAGTCGCTGCAGGCGGCCGGATCGCAGCCGGCAAGTTTCGGCGACACCTATCTGCAGCTGCGGCTCGATGACCCGTTCGGTTGCTTTGATGCCGACATGGCAGAGACTGCCATGGGTAACGAGGCAATGACGCGCTACCGCCGTGTCCTCGCTGAGCGATGGCGGCAAGCGAAGGATGTCGTCCTTGGTTTGAAGGCCGAGCGCGCTGCGTCCTTGGCCTCCCGCAAGCACCGTGCAGCGAACTACGAGCGGTCTTCTGAAAGCGAGATGGAACTATTGAGCCTCGAGCGCCTGCACCTCGACCAGCTTGAGAAGACCGGCGACATCGAGGAAGCGCTGGCCGTGCTGAGGATGGATCTGTCCGACCCGCAAGACCATTGCCATCTGATCGGCTTTCTGGAGGCCCATGGGCGACTGCGCGAGGCCTTCACCCAAGCGGAACAGGCTTGCAAGGCCTTCCCTGACGATTGGCGGCTTCAGGACATGTTGCTCAGGTTCTATGAGCGCGACGGGTGGACCGAGGAGGCGTTAACACTCCGGCGGCGGCAGTTCGATAGCAGTCCGAGTGTGGAGCGTTATCACGCGGTACTCAAAGCTGGA